>Ga0214919_10000531_pt1 | contig 64682 bp, 61 predicted proteins | sample LL1503_MetaG_FD_177994 | JGI IMG/M metagenome (GOLD analysis project Ga0214919, IMG submission 177994) | Freshwater microbial communities from Lake Lanier, Atlanta, Georgia, United States - LL-1503 | ecosystem: Environmental > Aquatic > Freshwater > Lake | place: USA: Georgia | collected... | reverse complement strand
CAGAGTCCATTATTTCTGAGAGCATATATGGTCACAAAAGTTTCAAACTGTGACTAAAAATTGAGAGCATAATATGCTACATGAAAAACACAATTTAGAACCAAATTTTCTCTAAATTTACAACAAATTTACTTCTAAATTTATTCATTGAAATAATTTACTCTAAAATAAAAACAAATTTAGAATATATTTAGAACAAATTTATATTTTACTTCTAAATATTTCGTAAAATTATAATATATTTAGCGTAAATTATATAGATATAATATATTATAATATTTATATAATGAATCCAATTATTATTACTGATGAGACAATTCTTTCTTATTATAGAGACAACTCTAACTTAGATATCGTTACAATGAATCATATTTTTATTAATATACTTAAAAGTTTATCCAGTAATCTTTCTGAAACTGTTAATTCAACTATTAATTCCAAAATTCTCTCTATGGTTTCTGATATTCATTCTAATCTTAATGCAATTAAAAGTGATATTATTATCAAATTTCATGAATCTAAAAAAGAATATATTGAAGATATCAAAACAGTGTTACTTAACAATAGCTTAACTAATAATGAAAAAATTAATTCAATTATTGAAAAGAATAACGATGCGCTTGTCACTAAAACCACATTGATTATTAATGATGTTATTCCTAAGTCACAAGACAAAAATTACTTACAAATAGAAAATTGTATTAAATCATTTTGTTACAATGTTACACAAGATATGACCAAATTATTTAACGTTAAAGAACAAAATGACACTCCTATTGAAACAGTTATTGAAAATATTGACACACAGTTTTCTAAAATGATTACCACAATTCAACAACCTATTTTTTCATTTCTTCAATCCAGTGAAGAGAGAACCAACACTGGAATCCAAAATGTTAAAGACCATTTAAATGCGCAACACACTACGCAACAAAAATTAACCACTGAATTAAATGACTTTTTAAATAAATACAAAAATAATTCCAGTATTAAAGGCAATGTTTCTGAAGCTGAATTATATTATTTGTTACAAAATGTGTTTCCCTCTGATGAAATTGTAAAAGTTAGCACCGATACTGCCTCTTGTGATTACAAAGTCAACCGAATGGATAAAAATAAACCTTCCATTTTATTTGAAAATAAAGATTATTCAAGATCATCTCCTACTGAAGAGGTTAAAAAATTTGAAAGAGACCTTCAAATCCAAAAAATTCACGGCATCTTTATTTCTCAAAAAAGTCCCATCACATTTAAACATAATTTCCAAATTGATATTATTAATGGATTAATACATATATATATTCCTAATGCTGAATACAATATTGATAAAATTAAAATTGCTGTTGACATTATTGATAACCTTGCTTTGAAATTGCAAATCATTGATACCACTACTAATGATAAATATTCTATTGATAAAGAAGTTATGGATGAAATTATTGAAGAATATAGATCATTTATTACTCAAAAATTACAAATGATTGACACCATTAAATTAGTTACTAAACAACTTATTGATAAAATGGAAGATATTCAGCTTCCCAGATTAAAAAAAATGTTCATTAAAATAGGTAACATTGAAAATGATTATGATTTTAAATGCAGTCTATGTAATACTTGGTCTGGGAAAAATAAAGCCAGTTTAGGTGCACATATGCGAAACTGCAAATCTAACCCTAAAAATAAAGAGGAAACGGATTTGTCTCCTCCTGAACAACTTACCCTATCCGAAATTACAATTCCTACTAATAGTGTTGTTTCTACTGAAAGAAGTAAACGAACTAAAACTACTAAACCTTAACATTTTACTTAACTTTTATCATATCATGTAAATTATTATTTACATTATATTTCTCTGTTTCAAAACGTTAGTCATTATTCATTTTATTTGTTGCACTTATTATTTTTATTATATTTTACCTTTTCAAAACAAAACAATGAGAGAAACATGTTATTTGTCTATTACCACCTCCTTTGCTATGTTACTTATGATTTTCTCATAGTTTTTACTCTGTTCCTCACTTGTTCCACCTGACATGGCATTTGACACTATCTTTAGATACAAATCATTTTGCCGTGAAGTTGAATCAGTGCAGTCAGGATGCTCCTTTTTCCATTCACCTATTTGTCTAATATTTTCATTTGCCACTTGTTTTATTGCCCTTGTTAAAAGTGGTTTATCATCGTTTTCCTTTTTCCATTCATTGTCATTCTTTATGTAAAGGGTTTCTCTCTTTAAATCACTGCAATGAATCGGTCTCTTAAACATATCTAATTCTTTCAAATTTTTATTAATAATTCTGGAAACACCTTCCACATAACCACGTCTCCCTGTTGTTTCCAAATCAGTAATTTGCATCTTAATGGAACTAACGAATTCAGTGATATTCAGTGCATCCTTACATTGCTCATTCAAGAAAAACTGCAAATTAAATGTTTTATTATGAGAATTTGTATTTGTTATATTATTATTTGTAGTATTGTTATTTGTTGGAGTAGTTGCATTTTTTGTTATCTCTAATATTGTCTTGTTTTGTTCTATAATGATTTGCTTAAACTCTTTGTTTTCATTTATTAACATCATTATTAACTCTTTACCTGACAAGTCATTATTAGTTGAGCTATTATCAATTAACTCATTATCTGGTAGTTTCAATATAAATGTACATGTTTTTTTGTGAAGACATAGTGAAGATGAGTGTTTATATATTTTTCCACAGTTACAAATAAAGGTTTGTTTTGGGGTATTTGGACAAATATCGGTATTAGTAATGTGTTTCTTCGTAACAATATGTCTTTTCCAGTCCTTTTTATTACATGTATTAAAGTCACAAGTTTTACACTCAAATTTATAGGGAGAATTTGGGAATACTGTAGTCGGATTATCCATATATTACCCCAATATTAATCTTTAAACCATTTTTTTTCCGAAAATATATAATTTTTTATCATAACACTTTTTTTCACTCAAAAATAAAATTTAGAGCATTATGCTGCGTCATGCTGAAAAAAACACGTATTTCCAAGACTTTATTTGACTTTTCAATTTTGGACATTTTTAAAAATGTCCAAAATCCATTTCCCTTTTTACTTTTGGGAAAAAATATGTCGAATTATATATATTATTCATTTTTTAACTTAAAGAAACAAACTCCGATTCTGAAATAATATATTTTATAAAACAACTTAAAGAAACAAATGAGATTAATTTATTTGTTGAAAATTTGACATTAATGTTATTATTGTATTATTTTGTTCTATAATATTTTTCTTAATTTCCCTATTGTCATTTATTAGCATTATTAATAGTTCTCTATTAGACAATTCGTTATTCGGTAATAGTTCATTTGGTATAAATGTGCATGTTTTTTTATGTCTCCATAAACCTGAATGATATTTAAAGGTTTTCCCACATGTACATGCATATGCATCAATTAATTCTGGTATTTCTTTGACACTTTCAGATAATTGTTGTATATTTTTATCATGCAAAAATTTAGCGTGTCTTAATACATGTTTATTTGTTAACATATGTTTCTCATAATCAGAATTCTTACTTGTATTATAGTCACAACATTCGCAATGAAATTTATACGGTAATAAATTATTACTCATTTCAACAGCATCAGCTGCCACCGTATCAGCGTCAACAACAGTTTTAGCAACATGTGTTTTAACGGGTTTTGAAGATATAGGTTCAATGCTATTCAATGTTCCGTTTAGTGATATAAAAAACTCTTGTTCTTTAATTTTAGCCTCATGTAAGTTAGCACAGTTATAAAACCCAACAATATCCATTTTCCAATTATCCCAGCCGCCATTTTGTCTAATTGTATTGTATAATTTGTTGTTTATTTTGTCATTATTGCAATAATATTTATGTGCAAGTTTTCTTTGCATAAAGTTAACTGTGTGACCAACGTATAAATCCGAAATTGTAGCGTCATTACAATAAATTTTATAAATTAATGTATTTGAATAATCTACTTTATCCATAGTATTGACTGCTATTTACCTTTAAATTATTTTATAATATATTATTTAACAGCATATTCGTAATAAAAACGACAACATAACTGTTCTACTATAATACATAAATCATGATTTCTTAATTATTTTATTTATTCAGCACCAGTAATGGACTGATATATATAATTAGTTTACATAGTATAAAAATACAAATAATAATACAAAAGTGACATAATATTTAGGAATTAATTATTTAAATGCGTTTATTTTTATTAAAGTGTACATAATTCAAGGTAATTTTAACTTGAATTAGTAAAACAATAAAACAATAAAACAATAAAATATTTTGTTTATTTTTTTATAATACAGTATATTATAATATGTCGAAAGTCTTTTTGGGTTCTAAAATTAATGTTGCCGGTTCATTGATGACTATTAATTCCGGTGCGGTTGTTGATGTTAAAAATGGTGCTACGTTTGATTTCGGTACAAGTACCTTAAATTATAAGGGGTCTAATGTTGCAACAGTATCCGATATTACGGCTGCTACAAATACAATTTTAGGCAGTACAACTACGGAAGCGCTTGATTCACTTTCAGAAATTGTTACTGCCTTTCAAAGTATGGATAGTGACTTACGTGGTACGTTAAATTCACTATCAAGTACTGCCTCTGGTAACGTAGCAGGTGAAGCAGTAACTGCCCGTTCTGCAGAGGCAGTTCTTAGATCAGACCTCGCTGCTGAAGTATCAAATGCCCGTTCTGCAGAGGGAGTTCTTACTTCAGCCCTCTCAAGCGCAAAGACTTCCATTGAAACATTAATTACTACGGAAGCATCTCGTGCTACAGCTGCAGAGGTTCTTCTCACAACAAACCTCGCTGCTGAAGTATCAAATGCCCGTTCTGCAGAGGGAGTTCTTACTTCATCCCTCTCAAGCGCTAAGACTTCTATTGAAACATTAATTACTTCTGAAGCATCTCGTGCCACAGCTGCAGAGGTTCTTCTCACAACAAACCTCGCTTCTGAAGTATCAAATGCCCGTTCCGCCGAGGCAGTTCTTACTTCATCCCTCTCAAGCGCTAAGATTTCTATTGAAACATTAATTACTTCTGAAGCATCTCGTGCTACAGCTGCAGAGGTTCTTCTCACAACAAACCTCGCTTCTGAAGTATCCAATGCCCGTTCTGCCGAGGCGGTTCTCACTACAAACCTCGCTGCTGAATTATCTAATGCCCGTTCTGCTGAGGCTGTTATTAGAAACAGATTAGCTGATCTCTATACATTCTTATTTGCTGACCCCGATAGTGCTTCTGGGAATAACCCATATTACAATACTAATTTTACACCCACTCGTTAAGTAGTATAATTGAATAAAAATCAATAAAATCGTAATTAAATAATTATAATAAAATATTTATAATTATTTATAATCAGGTTAACATTTAATAATGATTAAAAAAATCTGGCTTGCCAAGATGATTCAGTATTTGTTATTTGAGAAATAACATCAACGCTATTTGTTATTTGAGAAATAACATCAAGAGTACAATTATTACCTACTTCAAATTCATCGTCTCCATCAGGGGCAACAAAATAACTATACATGTTTACACCAGACGTTTCATCTGTTTCAGGCATTCGTGTAGAAACATTAATAATTTGTCCACTTTTATTTGTAATAGAAAAGTACATACCTTCATGAGTTATAGGAGGTAAATAAATTTTAGCAAAAGTTTCAAGGATATATTTGATATTAGCACGTAATGTGTATATAGGAATTTCATTTGGACCAATTGTAGTATCAGATTGAGTTATATGAAAAAATCCAGAAGATGAAGGTAATTGTTTGTTAGACGTTAATAATCCCAAGGTAACAAGTGATTGCTGACCATAAGCATCTCCCTCCTCTAACGGTTCTAATGTGGTATTAAACGGTAAAACTAAGTTTGTAGCTAATTTAGAAAAAGTAACAGCCGTATCAGCAATATCAGCTGTCTGAATTAAATCAGTAGATAGAATACCATCAGAATTATTATGGAGAACACCAACTGTAGATAGCAAAGGTAAAATAGGTAAAGATGTAAATGTTTTAGTTCCATTAATTGATTCGTCACCATTTAACGATACCTTAGTGGCAATTGAATCAGTAACAGCAGTGGCAAAATCTGCATTATTGCCTAATGCAGCTGATAATTCTCTAAGAGTATCTAATGTAGCAGGAGCACTACCTAATATATCGGAAATGGCAGTTTTGACGAATGCAGTAGTAGCTATTTGGGTTGTATTAGTATCGGCATTTGCTGTCGTAGTAGTGGGAACACCTTTTAAAAAAATATTATTGGCCAATTTATCAGAAGTTACTGCTAAATTTGCTATATCATTAGTAACCAATAGTCCACTGGTTACTGAACCAGCGCTATCAGTATGCAATATACCAACACCAGCACCATCATAATTCAAAAACAAACCACTTGTTAATTTTAATGATGCAAAATTAAGACTTGAAGTTGTATCTAACTCACTAAGACTTGATGTGCTACCCATTTTTAATTTACCAAATCTTGAATTAAATGTAAACGACATATAAAATATGTATATATATTTTTATTTTTATTTTGTTTTATATAAATTACTGTAATCAGTCATTATTTTACTTTTAATGGCTGCTAATTTTTGAGAATTATCGTTATTGGTATCATTATTGTTATTAATAGTTGTAATAGAATTATTTACGGATGTTTGTTGTTGTTGTTGTTGTTGATTTCGTAATTGATTTTGTATTCTATTTATTTCGTTTTGTTTCAATTTATATTTTAATAGTATTTGTTGCTGTTGCTGTTGATGTTGCTGTTGCTGTTGTTGCAATCTGCGTATATTAGAATTAGACTGAAAATTTATAGGGTTCATTATAGAATAATATAATATTATTTATATCATTATATCAATTAAATATGAAATTAATTTTAGTCTAAATATTTAGAATAAAATTAAATTAATTAGAGTATGACTAAATTATTATATTAATATATTTTTTTATACGTATAATTTATAATAATGTCAGTATCATTTCCATTAACGTATAAATCAGAAAATAACAGTAAAATGAGAAAATATTATCAATTGGAAACACCTTCTTCAGATATAATTTTAGAAACTGACATTTGTTTAAACAATTTATTAAGACAATTAGACGATACCACAATATCAAGTCAAGACGACATCCGTTATCAGTCAACCGGTGTTGTTTTTGAAACTGTAGAATATGAAAAACATTTAAGTTTGGAAGATCCAAATTGTTCAATTACTAATCCAACAACATTTTGCATATCATCCAATTATTTGCAGCAAGAAGTTAGCACAAACCCTAATGATGACCAATTATATACAGTTACAATAGGAACAAATAATTTCAATAACATTGTAAATAATATAACAACTACAATACAATTAGCCATAGACAATAGTCCAATTTTTGATACAAACTTACTAATTAAGGTAGAAAATAATAATGACGAATCATGCAATTCTGTAGATAATACTGTAACTGCTACTTTTGATAGTACATCGGATTATATATTATTATCAAAGGCTATTAATAGCAAGTTATATAACGTAACCAATAATAGTTTGCTTACATTTGGAGAAGATACAGATTTTAACAATAATTATGCTTTAGGAAATATGAGTGCATTAAATAAGTTCTATACACAAAACTCAACTACAAATAAATTAGAACTAAATGATATAGCTGGAGCCTATTTATCTTCACCAAATAATAATAACATTTCAGTTATAACTAATGCATCAAAAATGGATATAAGTTCTTTTGGTAGCTACAGAATAAATATAATAGAAGCTTTTATTGATCTATCAAATAATAATGTTGATTTTTTCACTGACAATACTTTTTTTATAGGTAATGCTAACGATGATGTTAATACTAATGTATCAACACTAATTAATCCAAATACTAATTTAAATTATTATAATACCATATTTAATGATACTTCTCCCAATAATAGTTTTCAAATAAAAGTTCATACAATTGACCCCAATAATGGAATCAAATTTACAAATTCTATTGATACCAGTTTATTCACAATAGATAATTCTACAATGATTGACAATATACAGTTTATGAAAAATATAATTGATCCTAATATCCCAATAACTGTTAATTTAACGCAAAATCCTATGACAATAACTCATAATCCGGCATCAACAACTACTGCATATATTGCAAATAACAATTTATTTGAACTAACAAGTAATGGTGAAAAGTTAGGGAATACAGAATATAATACAAATGGTGAAATAAAATTAGAGATTATGCCTATAGACCAACGTGTTACAATTACAGACCAAACAGCTAATATATTTACTAAAATAAATGTGGATTATGAATCCATAAATTTCACAGATGAATTAAGAAATAATTTAGTTATTGAGTATGAAATCAAAAATATAATTATTCCTACAGATGAAGGTCAATATGGAGCATTTGCAGTAAATAACTATACGTCGTTATACATGAGTAACAGTGACACTATAATTTCAGAAATTACTTCATCGGTTATTAATTCTTCAGATGATGAAATTCTATTAATAAAAATAAACCCTTTAAATGTATTAACAAATGATTTAAATGGTAATAAAATATATGCATTAGATAATTATGACCCACTTGTATCTCAGCCAATAAATGCAAATATTTATGTTGATATAACTGGTGATATTAGTATTTTAAAAGAACAATATGAGTTGCGTTTTAAAATTGTTCCCAAAAAAATAAGTGATTTAAATTTTGTATCAAGTGGAACTGGCGGTGTTGGATACAATAGCTTAGTTGTATATGATAATGATTCTTTAAACAATTATGGAGGACAAACCCCCAATTCATGGGTATTAGGCTATAAACAACCGGTTTCAGGAAATCAATATTTTATAACAACTGATGTAACTACATTTTCAGATGCCAATTATTTTCCATCATTTAATGAATCTACAGATATTTGTAACAACAATAGAGTTAGAGACATTAAATTTTCATATTCAACAGTATCAACACCACTTATTTATTATGATGTTATTAATATTTTATATAATAATATAACAACATACACAATACCACAAACCAACATTATAAAAACTCAGATAAGTGATGTAAATACATATTCAAATGAAGGCTCACGTGTATTAGGTAATAGAGGCACAACATATAAAATAGTAAAAAATACAAGAGTTATGACATACTATGCGACATTTTCATTTAATTTATCAGGCACTACAAATTTAGCATGCAGAACGCCATTATTAAAATCAACTTATACAACATATTATATTTATGAAAATACTGTAACAATTAGTATTGGTGCAAATAATAGCAGTTATACAGCATTTCAAGGTAGCACGTCAACTCCTGCAAGTACAATAAATTTATCATTATTAACTGCACCTGAACCTACTACATATCAAACAAGTTATATTGTAAAATTAAATAACGATATAAGTATTACTCCCGAATTAAATTTTGCTATAACAAGAAGCGGTGTTACATCTTTAAATTGTTCTATCCAATATAGAAATCAAAATGAGGATAATAGTTATACAGTTTGGGCTGATATAGGAAGACCTATTCTTAATTTAGAACCATATTTGGGAACAAATGCAGTTAGTGTAATAGCAGATTTGAATGATACTGATAATACAAATGATTATTCAATTAGTGCAAGTATTGTTATAGATGGAACAAATAATATTTTAGTTATTAATAAGCCAGAATATTTTACACCATTATTTATAGAATATGGTACTACAACTGCTCAGGTTACAGGTTACAAATATAACATTAATAACCTACCCCAAAATAATTTTATAGATAATTTTGACCCAAAATATTTTATAAATATTTCTAATAATTTACCTGTGAGTGATATGCCATTAGATTTAAGTGTGAATGTTACATACTATATAGAAAATCAAAATTTTGCGGATTATAATTCACAATTTACGATTACAGATAATTCAATTGGTATCCCTGTTATCGTTTTTGAGCTAACAAGAGTAACATTTATTAATCCTATTGTTATAGCACAAGTTAAAACAAATATATTTAAGGTTAATAAATATGTTGAAACAAATGAACCTACTATCAAATTTTTATCAGACAATAATAATAACATTATTGATATTTCAGATGGAATAACAATTGAATATAATAATAATATACAACAATCAAATTATGTAAATTTTTCATTAAATGCAGATAAAATAGGTGTTCAGCTTGTTACAACAGGTGTACCAATAGTGCCTGAGTTTATTTCATCATTGGAATATGTCGTTAAGGAAGGAACAGAAGCCTTGACTGAAACATTATCAATCCCTTTTTACAGAGGATATAGAACAGATGACCAAACGGCTGACAAAATATATAATTATATTATAAATCGCAATAATTTAGTTTCATGCACCATAAATGCTGGTAATAATTTTACGGCCAATTTCGCCGAAAGAATATATAAAAATTATCAAAACACAATTAATTTTGATAATGGAATTGGTTCTATTGGTGTAAAAATAACGCCATCATTTTCTCGGTTACCTGCATCATTGTTAACTAATAACACACGCACAATGCCTATATCGGTTACAAGTGACTCCATTGAAATTAAAAGAAATGAAACTTCGTCAGTAGTATCATTAAAAGATTATATATTATACACATTTCCAAATGGACAAGTATTAAAATCAGTCAAGCTAAGACTAAATAATGTAATTAATGAAGACTTTTATAAGTTTAGTTATACCAAATCAGATACGAATGTTTATTATAATAATAATTATATTGGAAATCCTGCAAATATTATAGACAATAATTGGACTAAGATTGATACATTTTCATATGAAGACTCAATAGCTGGATTTACAGTAGATAGTTCAAAATTTAACGATGATGGTTTTTTAAGAATAGAGCTTAATCAAAATAGTAAAACTAATTCAAACACATACATTGTTATAGCAAGTCCACAACTTGTAGCTACACAAATGGGTATTGATGGTGTTAAGAATTTCTTAATAGACGAAACAAAAACTAATGTATATGATGCCAGTAAATTAATAACACAATATTTCCCAATAGTACAAGATGAATTAGGTTCTAATTACAAACCATTTAATGGAAAAGATAATGTAAATAATATTACATTTACGTTTACACCTCCCAGTACCAAATCAATGTTAGATTATGGAGTTGCTACCAATAATGTACCACCAGTACACTTTAATATTAATGGTTCTTCGGTTACAATTACAGAAGTAACAAAAAATGGTCTTATTAATGAGCCGACAACAAATGGTCCTAACGGTAATGGTGTTATATTTGATGGATTAATAAGTGATTTAATTAATTTACCAAGTGATAATTTATATTATTCATCTATTGAATTAGATTCAATTTCATTAAATGGACAATTAAAATTAACTTATACACAAGATAGTAGCAACTTTTTTACAACTATATTTAGTACTAAAAATCAAAATATACAACCAGATAATAATATGAAATTTATCATTGGCAACAGTTTTATCCCAACCGGAGAATATGAGTTAAACTCATCTATTACAAAGGGTGTAAAAATAAATATTTATGATATGGTAAAGAGATATGATACGGTAAGGAAAGAAAGTGACATTGTTTTATTAAAATATGAACAATCTAATATAGATTTTACAAATCTTCCAAAACATACAACAATACAGCAGATTATTTTTAAACCAACCAAAGTTTACAAGTCTGTAGTAACCATGCCTCCGTATGTATTTAAAGACAAATATAATGATGCTTTTAATGATATAACACGTGCAAATATGAATTTAGATGCATCTGGAAACATTATATGGACACAGTTAATAAATGATGTATTAATAAATAATTTCAGTTTACAAATAAAAGCTATAGACGATTATGGGTTAAATAACATTATTGAAATGTTGTATGCCACATCAGAAATACCAGTGAATTTTACAGTATTTAAACAATCAAATACAATGGAAATTTTTGCCGCAGATGGAACACCCCGATTCATTATTACCCCATTCGGACAAATCCAAACACCCAGTATTAATACTAAAGATTTTACACTTTATGATAAAGATATAAGACTTTATGATTTGTCTCTTAATAACAATGTTGAAATATTGAAAGCTAATGTTAGTATTTTGAATGATTTGCCTTAAATTAAATACTGATAAATACAAATAACACTGATAATAAATGATAATAAATGATAACAAATGATAATAAATGATAATAAATGATAACAAATAATAAAGAAATAAAGAAATAAAGATAAATACATATAACATACTATATTATGTCATATGTATACTTATTATTAGCTACACCATTAAGAGATGCAACTTATGTTGGAGCTACAGTAGATTTAGATAGGCGTTTAAGGCAACACAACAAGGAAATAAAGGGTGGTGCGCATGCCACTGGCATCAAGGTAGCCAAAGGAGACACATGGATACGGGCGGCACATGTATCTGGGTTTCCAGATTGGCAGGCAGCGTTGCAATTTGAATGGCGTTGGAAACAATTGACACGTAAATTGCCGCCTAAAATGAAGCCACTTGAACGACGTATGGTCGCTTTAAAACAATTATTAGCATTAGAAAGACCAACTACAAAGGCAAAAGCATATTCAGAGTGGGAAAGTCCGCCGAATGTAGTATTGGAGGATGAGGAAGCGAATACCACCTTTAACCACCTTTAACCACCTTTGAAAAGGTGGTGCCAAACTGCAACCTTTTCAAAGGTTGCGCCAAACTATATCACCGATATTTTTGCTCCACTACCACCTTTAACAAAGGTGGTGCCAAACCCATATATTTTGCTCCACTTTTCTTAAAAGTAGAATTTTTGCTCCACTTTTCTTAAAAGTGGAAAAAGTGGAAAGGGGTATTAACAACTCCGTTTATACATGTAAATACAAGAGGGACATGGATAAATAAAATATGAACAAAAACTAAATAATAATGTGCAAGTTCCCGATGTCGGGAACCAGGTATAGTGTATTTTAATGAAAAATACCTATAACGTTCATTAACTAAAAAATAATTCGTTTTGTTTATATCAGTCATTTGATACATTTCAATATATTTATTAATAAAATAAGTAACAATGCAAAGAAATTTAGCTAACAACCATAGCAGTCTATGATTGTAATGGAAATAAAGGCTATCATTAAATGATATGTAATTAACAACAATTACACAAGTAGTAACATCAAGTGTTTTATATAACCCGTATTGTTTTACTTTACGCCAATGTAGTACTGAAGTAGTATACAATAGTAATCCCAATACAGTTAATATTTTATAATTATATAAATAATTAAATATAGCATTTATTAAAAATAAATGAGACGAATATACTCCATATTTAGAAATATGTCTCGGAACACAAACTTCACTGGTGTCGTTATTTAAACACGTTAATACAGAATTCATTTACTATTAAGTATAACATGATTTGTCATGTTATTTTTAATACAAAACAATAATATATAATTATAATAGAAACTGTAACCATTATGATTTACAAAGTATCAATTGAAGACAAAATAAATAAATATACATTCACAGGGCGGCATATTTATTGTTATATTCATTTATTAGCTGAGACAAATGAGACAATGAAGATAATAAATCAAATAATATTGTATTACAATAATAGCTATTACTTAGAAGCAGTACAAACATTATTGTCAAAAGGCCATAAAAATCACAATGAAATTATAGCAGCTATAGATAAAATGATGAACAGAGAAGAAGTTATTTATATAGAGCCAATAACAATAACAACAGAGAAATCATCGTTAATATATAAATTATATGTAGAGCAATCAGAGAAAGAAAAACAACAGGTTCCGCCTATAACTATTTTAGATCCATAAATTTAGAGCCATAAATTTAGTCCCTACATATTCGCCAACATTTGTTTCATATAGTTGATTTCTGCTTCTTGCGTGCTAACAATATTTTCTGCCAATTTTCTTACTCGTTCTGATTTAGTTTTCTGTAAAATTTCTTCGCTTGTAAGCAATGCCATGGAATGGTGTTCAATCATTTCCTTTAAATAATCTTCGTCTAAAATATATTGTTGCGTCTTATACAAATATAAAAAGAGAGATAATGCAATAGCTAAAGATAAATAATATGGTAAGCTAAAGAGATGCATATGGTAATCATACATGATTACTTCAATTAAACCCATTAATAAAGCCATAATAACCGAAATATAAAATTTCCCGACACTAAAGGTAATATTGGCAACCGAATTAGTCATAATTAGACTCATAATAAAGAACTGAATAATGAAACTTAATACAACCATTATCCAAAAAGACTCCCGTAAATCCATATTAGTATAATATTATATAATCTTTCTGTTCCCAACGTTCGCTTCCTCCCCTTCTTTCCCTTCTTTAAGTTGTTTTATAATATATATTATTCCGGCATCCCTTTTCCACTTTTGAGAAAAGTGGAGCAAAAATATATATTATTAGGACATTTGATACGAAAAAGTTGTTTCATACTGATGCATCAATGCCAAACACCATATACCAAAATAGTATAATATAAATTATACAATTATAATATAATGGAGGCGGCTGCAGTAAAATTGGAATTTCCAGAAGAATATACATTAGAGCAGTCTAACAAAAAAATAATAAGAAAATTAAATCGTTTAAGCAAAAAAGGGTTAGAAACAATAACCGAATTTATTGGTGCATCACTTATTGAGGCTATGTTTTATCTATATCTTTTAAAAAAATATAAATCCCCGTGTTTTTTAATAGAAGCAACAACTGGTTATTTTTGGGAAATATTAGGTATAAATTTAAAAATTAGAGAATTTTATTCGGAAGACGAATCCGATTTCATAAATGAATATTTAGAAAGATTAGCTGTAAAATTAGTAAATTGCATTAATAATGATGTAAATATTATTATTATACCTTTAGGTCTAACTTTATATTTTTCAGATGGAACAGAAGATGGCCATGCAAATGTATTAATTTATCGCAAACAGTTTAATCATATTGAACATTTTGAACCTCATGGAAAAACTGGATTATTTGATAATGAAAAATTAAATAGATCAATAAATTTATTTCTAAAAATATTTGTTGAGTATGTAAATATAGAATTATTTAAAAATAAAACACCAGCACAACTACAGGATTTAAAACCTGTTGAACTAATAGAATCAAGCCAGGTTTGCCCTTATTTAAAAGGGTTTCAATATGAAGAAGATGATTCAAGTATACTTAAAATTATAGAACTTGAGACAGAAGGATATTGTGCGGCATGGAGTATGTTTTTTACAGAATTATGCTTAAAAAATCCGCAAATGACAAGTAGCCAAATAATAACCAAAGTATTTTCCACAGCATGGAGCAGTGTATTTTCCGAAGAACGGTTTAATATGTCAATTGAAGATTATTTTAGATACGTTATTAGAGGTTATGCTACATTTATTAATGAAAAAATCTCCAGCTATTTTAGTTTTTTATTAGATAAAAAAATATATATGGCAGACATTACAAAAATGAATCCTATTGAACAAACTAAGCTAAGAGACAAACTTAAAATAATTATAAATATTGAAATGGAATTAGCATTTAATCCAAACGCATTAGATGATAAAATAAAATTATTAAAGGATAAAATTGATAATAGAGAAAATTTAGTTGCTCGTGAACATTTTAAAATTAGTAATGAAATAATAACACTTGAACAATATAAACAGCATATGAATGATTTTAATTCACCAATAGATACACCATCATCATCTATATCATCATCTGTATCATCATCTGTATCATCATCTGTAACATCACCAAAAACATCACCAAAAACATCACCAAAAACAAAACAAAAAACACAAAAAAAACCTAAAATCTGTCCTCCGAACAAAGTGTTAAACCCTAAAACAAACCGTTGCGTCAAAGTTAAACCTGAAAAACCTATTAGACAAGTATTAAAAGCAAAAAAGGAAGCGTTAGAACAAGAATTACGGAATATAACCAAGGAATGCCCTCCAGGTAAAGTGTTAAATCCAGATACAGGTCGCTGCATCAAAATTAAGGTTGTAAAATCTGTAACTAAAAAGGAATGCCCTCCTAATAAAATGATAAACCCTAAAACGGGGCGATGTGTTAAGGTCAAGATTGGTACACGTAAAAATAAGAAAAAGTTAAATTAATTTAACAATTCCCTTTACTTTTTTGATATTATACAGTTATATTATATGGCGGCTGCTGCTGTAAAATTGGAATTTCCAGAAGAATATACATTAGAACAGTCTAACAAAAAAATTAAAAAAAAAATAAATCGTTTAAGCAAAAAAGGATTAGAAACAATAACCGAATTTATAGGTACAACAACGACTGAGGCTATGTTTTATCTATATCTTTTAAAAAAATATAAATCCCCATGTTTTTTAATAGAACCAAAAAGTGGTGATTTTTGGGAAATTTTAGGTATAAATTTAAAAATTAGAGAATTTTATTCGGAAGACGAATCCGATTTCATAAATGAATATTTAGAAAGATTAGCCGCAAAATTAGTGAAATGTATTAAAAATAATGTAAATATTATTATTATACCTTTAGGTCTAACCTTATATTATCCTAATAAAGAAGAACCAGGTGGTCATGCAAATGTATTAATTTATCGCAAACAGTTTAATCATATTGAACATTTTGAACCTCATGGAAAAACTGGGTCATTTGGTAACGAAAAATTAAATAGTTCAATAGATTTATTTTTGAGATTATTTGTAGAATATGTAAATGTAGAATTATTTAAACATAATACACCTGAACAAATGCAGGATTTAAAACCTATTGAACTAATAGAATCAAGCCAGGTTTGTCCTTATATCAATGGGTTTCAGAGTGTTGAAGAGGAATCAGCTATACTTAAAATTGTAGATGTTGAACCAGGAGGATATTGTGCGGCATGGAGTATGTTTTTTACAGAATTATGCTTAAAAAATCCGCAAATGACAAGTAGTCAAATAATAGAAAGCGTATTTTCCACAGCATGGTTTAAAATGTCAACTGAAGATTATTTTAGACACATTATTAGAGGTTATACTACATTTATTAATGAAAAAATATCCACATATTTTAGTTTTTTATTTGATAAAAAAATAAATATAGCAGACATTGAAAAAATGGATCATATTAAACAAACTAAGTTAAAAGATGAACTTAAAATAATTATAAATATTGAAATGCTATTAACACTAAATCCAAACGCATTAGATGATAAAATGAAATTATTACAACATAAAATGCGTTTTAGAGAAAATTTAGATATTCCTGACTATATTAAAACTAAAACGGAATTATCAACACTTGAAAAATATAAAGAGCATATGAATGATTTTAATTCACCATTATCTTCTGCATCATTTCTTTCAACACCTCTTTCAACACCTCTACAAACACCTCCATCTGTAACACCATCTGTAACACCACCAAAATCTGTAACACCATTATCACTTGTAAAAACAAAAACTCAAAAAAAACCAATAATTTGCCCTCCAGGCAAAGTGTTAAACCCTAAAACAAACCGTTGCGTCAAAGTTAAACCTGAAAAACCCATTAGACAAGTATTAAAGGCAAAAAGGGAAGCGTTACAACAAGAATTACGGAATATAACCAAGGAATGCCCTCCAGGTAAAGTGTTAAATCCTGATACAGGTCGTTGCATTAAGGTAAAATCTGTAACTAAAAAGGAATGCCCTCCTAATAAAGTCTTGAACCCTAAAACGGGGCGATGCGTTAATATTAAGATTGGTACACGTAAAAATAAGAAAAATAAGAAAAAGTTAAATTAATTTAACATTTTTTTACTTTTTTGATATTATACAGTTATATTATATGGCGGCTCCTGCTATAAAATTGGAATTTCCGGAAGAATATACATTAGTAGAAACTAACCAAAAAATCAAAAAAAGGTTGGATCGTTTTACTCAAAAAGGGATAGAACAAGTATCAGAATTTATAGGTTCAACTGCAATTGAGGCTATGTTTTACATATATCTTCTAAAAAAATATAAATCGTCATGTTTTTTAACTGAATCAAATGGGGATTTTTGGGAAATATTTGGTATAAATTTATTCATTAGAGAAATTTATTCTGAGGAAGAATTTGAACAAATAAGCGGCTATTTAAAAAGTTTGTCAACAAAATTAGTAAATTGTATTAATAATGGTGTAAATATTATTATTATACCTTTAGGACTAACATTATTTTATCCAGATAGAGAAGAAACAGATGGTCATGCAAATGTATTAATTTATCGCAAAAGGTTTAATCATATTGAACATTTTGAACCTCATGGAAAAACTGGATCATTCGGTAACGAAAAATTAAATAGATCAATAGATTTATTTTTGAAATTATTTATTGAATATGTGAATATAGAATTATTAAAACATAAAACACCAGCACAAATACAGGATTTAAAACCTATTGAACTAATAGAATCAACTCGTGTTTGCCCTCGTTTAAAGGGGTTTCAGAGTCTTGAAGAAGATTCAGAACTATTTAAATTTGAAGAAATTGAATCCGGAGGGTATTGTGTAGCATGGAGTATGTTTTTTACAGAATTATGCTTAAAAAATCCGGAAATGACAAGTAGCCAAATAATAGAAAGCGTATTTTCTGCAGCATTTAAAAAATCACTATTTTATACATCCGGAGTTTATTTTAGACACATTATTAGAGGTTATGCTACATTTATCAATGAAAAAATATCCAAATATTTTAAATTTTTATTAGATGATAACAAAATAGATATTGCAAAACTTAAAAAAATAACTCGTGATGAACGTATTTTGGTGGTAAAAAAAATGAAAATGATTGTAAGTATTGAAATAGAATTAACATCAAATCCAAACGCAATAGATGACAAAATAAAGTATTTACAAAATACACAGAAACAAATACAAAAACAAAGCGTAGTTCCCGTACTTTCCATTAAGAGATATGTAAAAAATCAATTAGAAATAGCACTACTTAAAAAATACAAAAAATATGTAGATGATTTTAATTCGCCATTAAATACGCCACCAACTCCACCACCATTACAAGTTGTAAAAACTCAAAAACCTTCAATAATTTGCCCTCCAGGCAAAGTGTTAAACACGGTTACTAATCGTTGCATCAAATATAAACCTGATAAAACTATTAAGCAAGAAATAAAAGAAAGGAAGGAAGAATTAGAACAAGAGTTACGGAAGATAACCAAGGAATGTCCTCCAGGTAAGGTGCTAAACCCAGATACAGGTCGCTGCATCAAGGCTAAAGTTGTTAAACCCGTTATAAAAAAGGAACCAATTGAATTAGTAAAAGAACCAAAAATCTGCCCTCCAGGCAAGGTGATAAACCCTAAAACGGGTCGGTGTGTCAAGGCTAAGGTTCCTACTCGTAAACTTGTAATTAAAAAGGAACCAAAGGAACCAGTAAATGAACCAAAAATCTGCCCTCCAGGTAAGGTACTAAACCCTAAAACGGGACGTTGCGTTAAAGTTAAAATTGGTACACGAAAGATTAAAAAGGAACCAAAAAGTTAACGATTCTTTTTACTTTTCTTGTTACTATAAGTCTTGTTTATACCGTGTTTTTTTGTTCCCTTTGCATGTCCTGTTGTCGCCTTTAAAGACTTTCTGATAAATGTATTAATTTCGGTTTTTTTATTTAAAATCAAATCAACAATGTTCTGATAAAACGAACGAAATTCCTTTTTCATTTTCGCAAAATCGTCAATACAAATCCATCTTATTTCAGCCTTTTCAAATATTTTGCTGTCTCTGATTATCTTTGGATTCAATCGCTTCTGTAAAAATCTCTGATTATTGTTATAATAATGCGGTAAAAATTCATCGTAGTTCATAGGAAATATATGTACTCTAAATATACCGTATCCAGTGCTTTTATAATCTACATCATATGTTCCATGTTTTTGTAGCAATTGTTTAATGTCTGTATCCGAACCAAGAAACCCTGTTAGTTCTTCACCCCCTTCTCTTATAGCCGTCTGCAAATAGCTCTCATTATTATCAGTTCCACCACCGAAATCAGACCAACCTGGATTTTCATCAATCGCTCTCTCTTTACCGAAGAGGAAATATAATTTACCTTTATGTATCGTTACAGGCAATATAGAGGCTCCCATTTACTAATATACTGATATACTAATATAATATTATTTATGCAAATATTATATTATTGTTATTTCTTTAAATACTTATTTCAGTTAAGTTATATTATTGGCGGACGCTGTAATTAGTAGGTAGTACGAGCAGGTATCTGATAGTTATTCATAAATGGGTCATCAGTTGAAGATGTTGCAAAGAATGATTTCCATAATTCAACTTGTTTTCGTTTCATGTAATCAGTAAATACATCTGCATTGCTAAAAACAAACTCATAAATACCGGTTGCAAGCTGTATTTTAAACTTACTGATAATACACTCCACATTTCCGACAGATGAACCACTATCAGAGCCTATTGTAAAATACAGGATTTCATCATCATCCGACATATTATCTAAATTTTTGGTACCATTACCAGTTATATCCAATTTAGTATTATGGCGTATAAAATAAGCAGGATTAAATGTATCTACAGTTGCGTCTAGTTTTGCTACCATATTATAATAAGACTTTGCAACTAATGTATCAGTATCATTGCGCATATATGTTTTTTTACTGCGGTACCAAGAAGAACCATAAGCTGGGTCAATATAATCAGTACTATTTCCCTTTGACTTTGTATAAATTGTAATAAATGGCATAGAAACAATAGAAGGAGCACACAATTCAAGATACATTGCCTTTACATCACCAACTTTTAAGCCAGTGAAAGGACTAATATATAAAGTAAATTTACTGTTTGCCACATTATTTCTCATTCTCCAGCCATCAAAATTTGCTTCATTGCTGTCATAAAGATAACTGCATAATTCTAACGGTGTTGTTACACTACTCAATGAAGCAGCATAAGCAGAAGTGTATAGTATCTTCTTTGAAAATTTAATCGACAACATGTCTAATTTAGCATCCCCCGCCACACGAGCAGCTAATTCAGTAGCATCGGCATTAGAACGAGTATTCGCCTCAGCAATATCAGCAAGAGAACGAGTATTCGCCTCAGCAGAAACTGCAGCAATACGAGCTTGCTCCTCAGCATCAACATCAGCAATACGAGCAGCTCGCTCAGTATTTATCGCAGTCGTCAACTCAGTAGCACCTGTACTTGCGATACTATCAGCAAAAGTTTTTATTTCCAATAATGTATCAAAACTTACAAGAGAATCCTTAGTAATAAGGTTTACTGAATCTTGAACAACCTTTACTGCATCGTCAATATATTTTTTATTAGCAACACTTGTATTACCTGTAGGAGCATCAATAACTTTCAATTGTTTACCAGCAATAATGGTCATATCTGAACCATCAACTTTAGCAACAGAACCGAGGTATAAATTGTTAGAACCAGACATTATAATATATCCTAATACTTTTTTCTTTGCAATTTTTTTTACGATTACGATAAATGCAGCCAAATAATTAGATTATTTGTAACGCAGTGTATCTCAGTGCGGTACAAAGATTTTAATTGTAATACAAATAATACCGAAATATTTTGTTACGATGTATGCAGCCAAATAATTAGATTATTTGCAATACAGTATAACTCGGGGTGGAACAAAGTTTTTCATTGCAAATCCAAATAATTGTGAATTATTTTGTTACGATAAAGTATATTATAATATATTATTCTATAGTATAATGTCAAAAACAATAAAAATAAAAATAAAGAGAAAAATAAGGAAAAATAAAACTAAAACAAAAAAAAATAAAAGAGGCAAAGGTTTAACAGAAATCATGAAATTGTTACCGAATAATACACCCAAAGCCATTGATGAAATCAGTCAACAAATAAATATGGAATTAACAAAAGGAAACAAGACAAATAATAAGGAACTAACATCAATAACTCCGGAATCATTTATAATAAATTCGTATTCTCCTTCAATAAACAAAGAATTAGTGTCTTTAAAATCAACAACGAGAGAACCACTTTCCGACTGCAATACTAAAAATGCGTTTCTCTTGAAAGAACCAATTAAAATAAAAGTAGCTAATAATTGCTATCCTTATTACGAACCAAAAGCGAAACAATTTTTGCTCAAAAATCTGGCAGCAAATAAGCACGTAAATCCTGCCAAAATAATCACACCAGTTCAATCACTCGGTAACTGCTGGTTTAACACCATGTTTGTTTCTCTCTTTATTAGTGACAAAGGACGTAAATTCTTCCACTTTTTTAGACAATTGATGATTGAAGGGTTGCAAGCAGATGGTCAATCAGTTCCAGATAAACTCAGAAATGGGTTTGCATTGTTAAATTATGCGATTGATGCGTGTCTCACCGGTAACGATTTTGCTTATGTTATTGATACAAATGCGATTATTAATGAAATATATGAGACAATTCCCAATTCATATAAAGAAAAGTTGTCTTATATTACTCCTATTAGAGAAGCAGGGAATCCAATTAGATACTATGGCAGCTTAATATACTATTTAAATAACAAATCATTGAATTTATTGTTTGTTTCAGATGCAACCCGTGAGTGGAAAACAATGATAACTAATAATATCCGTAAAAAACAAATAGCCAATCCACATGTAATTGTATTGGAATTTTTTGACGAAGAATCAAATGAAGTAACAAACAAACCTACTCATTTTACGGTTAATAATAAAAAATATGTGTTAGATAGTTGTATTATAAGAGACACAGAGAGACAACATTTTTCGTCATTATTAACATGTGAAAGAAAAGAAATGGCATATGATGGCATGAGTTTCCACCGGTTAGTTAATATGGAGTGGAAAAAAAATATCAACACCAATTATAGTTGGCGATTTGAAGGCTCCACTAATGCTTCAGGGTCTCCATTAGAATGGAACTTTTTAAATGGGTATCAAATGCTCATATATTATAGAGTTAAATAAATAGATAAACTTAAAAATCAACAATTGCTTTTGCAATTTTATCCCCTCCTTTTACCGATGGTTCAACTTCATATACGATGTCTTCTTTTGAAACAATTATGGTGTCTGTGTGCAACAATTTATAACCAATAACTGAGCTATTATCGTCTAATAATTGATTCCATTGTTTAATAAATGTATGAAATGATTTATAAGTGAAATTTAAAGGATAATATAATTTTAACAACACGATATTTGAGTTGTTAAGTTTTGTTTTAATGGATTTAATTAGCTCCATATATTTTTTAAATATTTCGTCAACTGAAACTGAATTTAGTTGGCGACTGTTCAAGATATCATTGCCTCCGGCACTAATAAAAACATTGGTTTTGTTAAGATTCAAGTTTGGCGGAATTTCATTTAATTGATTAGAACAGTCGCTAATTGTCGCACCATCTTTAGCTAAATTATATAACGTTTTTTCGGGAGTTTTCTCTAATTGTTTACTAATTAAGACAGGAATAGATTGGCTTTGTAAAGTGTAGACGGAATTATTTAGCATACTGTCACCGATTAATATAATATTTTTTATATTTGTGTTTGTATTTGTATTTGTTTGTTCTGATTCAAACGATTCAAATAAATTATAATTATAATATTGAGCAATTAAAACTATTATAATGATGATTAAGAGAGAAAATAATAATAATGATAATGATAAACGATACATATAATAGTTTATATAATATAGTTGTATAAAGTATTTCACCATATAAAGTATTTCACCATATAAAGTATTTCACCATATAAAGTATTTCGCCGTATAAAGTATTTCACCATATAAAGTATTTCGCCATATAAAGTATTTCGCCATATAAAGTATTTCGCCGTATAAAGTATTTCGCCGTATAATATATGAAGAAAGGGAAAAAAACTATAAAAAAACATAACAAAAAGAATAATAATAGACGACTAATTAAACAAACCGAAAAAAAAAGACAAATTATGAAAGGAGGGGCGACTATTAACGAAATAAAAGAAATACGTCTTTTACAGCAACAAGCAAAAGACGTTGTTGAAACAGGTTTTAATAAATGCAGTAATCAAATAAAGACAATCATTTTTAATCGTGATAGAACAATTGTTTGTCCTGATAATTATTCAGATAAAAAAACAAAACTATTGTATCATCCCGATAGTAATAAGGGGTGTAAAGAACTATCTACTAAGGTATTCCAAATGTTAGACGCTACATGTAAGAATGTAGAAGAAAAGAAACCAATAGCTGAGGGTGAAAATAAATATACTACTATTACTGCAGAGGCGAATAAAGTTATTAACCAAACCATTAAGTTTGAGCTTTTAAATTTAATTAAAGTATTTAAACAATTAGAAGAAACTCAAATACAACTGCTTAATGGTTTAATTGAACAAATTAAAGCAACTACTTCTATGACAGAAATAGATGATGCAAAAACCGACTATGATGGCTTACATAAAGTTTCTGAAGATAAACAAAATAAAGTAATACAACAAATACAACAAAAACGCAAAACTGGAACAAAAATAGAAAGTAAAGTAATAGATCCAATAATAGATCAAATAACACAAACTTTAACAATAATTTTAGAAACTAATAATCAAATATTTAAGAAAAACTTATCTGATGTTTTAATAGAAAAATACACGCAAAATTTTGATATAAAAAACACTGAAATATATCAGAAAATATTTGAAAAACAAGAAAAAATAAATGAGATTTTAGAAACAATCAAAAGTAATATAAATAGTATTGAACCAATTCTTATAAAAAATCCACTTGATGATAATGATATTGAAGAAATAAATATGTTTTTTGAACAAATACAATATTATAAATTAAATGCAGATCAAATAATGGATAGCATTTTTTCCGATTATCATATTTTACACATACCCCGTACTAAAAAAGTTCCCGATATTATTAATAAAATAATTATTAAGTCTATTCGTGAAATAATAGATGATACTTTTAGGGCAATTACACAAATTCGTGTACAAATTAATGAAATAAGTCAACAAAAAGACGAAAAACTTTTATCCGAATTTGTTAGGAAACATGATGCAGCAGCTGCAGCAGGTTCAGAAGAGGAAAAATCATCAGAACCTCCAAGTCCACAAGATACTCCATTAGACCCGTCATCAGCGTGTTCATCTGCAAATGACAGCGATAAAACAGAATGTTTACATAACAAATTTAAGGCAAAACAACCTAATTTGGATAATATTCCTTATAATGAAAGCCAACAAAATTATGCTAAAAAATTTATTAGTATACTTAAAAAAAGGGTTGAAAGTTCAAAAAAAGTACCCGTATTGACTATAGACTTATCTTTAATAAAAAGAAATATTGATGATACTTCAACCAGTGCTGAAGACCGCATTAAAATATTACAAAAAGGAGTTGATATATTAAGAGAAGATATTGAATCTCCAGCAGTAGTACCAGCATCAACTCCTGTAGTACTTGGACCAGCATCAACGCCTGGATCAGCACTTGTAGCAGCACCTGTAGCAGCATCTGTAGCAGCACCTGTAGCAGCATCTGTAGCAGCACCTGTAGCAGCATCTGTAGCAGCACCTGGATCAACGTCTGGATCAACGTCTGGATCAGCACTTGTAGCATCAGCACCTGAAGCAGGAGTAGAAGGAGTAGTAGGAGTAGTAGCAGCACCTCAATTATCGGGTATACAAATGGTAGAACAACGTAAAAATGCTTTAGAAATAGAAATTCGTCAAAATAGATTAAGGCAAAGAAAAATAGATAACGTATTAGCAGACCATGAGAAAGCCTATGCAGGACTTGTAACTAAAGTAGAAGTAGCTATTGATATTAGAAAACCAATTAATAGTATTCATATTCAAGAAAATATACGTGAACTAAAGCGATATATAGATGAATACAAAGTCCTGAAAGATGACCTAATAAGAGACGGAAATAGGTTAGCAAATTTAAACATACAATATGAAATTTTATTAAAACAATATACAAAAAAAAATAATTCAAGCCAAATAAGACAAGCAGCGTTTAAAAATTATTTAATTAACAAGACAACTAAATTAGCTGCAGAATTAACTGCAGCACAACAGAAATATCAACAGCAGCAGCAACAGCAACAGCAACAGCAACAGCAACTGCAACAGCAACAGCAACTTGAAGAATTTTTGAAAAAATTTAGAGAATTTAGAGAAATATACAATTTATTTCAAGCACAAAAACGTGCAGATTTAGTAATTGCTAAAAATGAAGCAGATGAATTAATTGAACGATTAAATATTTTGGAAGCAAAAAGGGCAAAAAATGAAGAAACAAAAAAAGAAAAAATAGAAAAGGTTAAAAAATTTACAAGTAAAATATTTAAATTTCCAAAAAATATAGGTAAAAATCAATCTATTAGACCATTTATAAACAAATACAAAAAAAAGATATCAAATGCAAAAAACTATGCAAAATTAAATTTATTAATAGGTATTTTTAAAGAAAATAGTAAAGGAGAGCCAATTAATGAATATAAAACAGAAAAATTAGATGATTTTATAAAAGTTTATAATGAATTATTAATTAACGATTCAATTATAAACCCATTTATAAATAAAGCAAATATAAATAAAAATAATGATAAATCTATTTATAATTTTATAAAAACTGCAAAGAAACAATCGTTACCAAATATAAATAATTATGGTAAACAACAACGACGACGACAAACAAGAAAAATAAATAAACAAGAAAAATAAATAAACAAGAAAAATAAATAAACAAGAAAAATAATATATATATATACTCGTGTAATACACAATAAATCAACACTTATTTATTTAGATTTATTACCATGAAAATGTTCAACAATATGTTTAACAGCAGTACCATGGGACATGTTTGCATAACCCTCTTCTCCATATGTTCCCGTATACGAATTCCACAAAAAGAATCCACCAATTACGAAAAAATAAATAGCGGAAACAAACTGCAATTGACTATTAGATATACTTCTGGTAGCATAAGCACCCGCATATGCTGCAAAGAAATATGCGACCATCAGAATCATAGACGTTACTACTCTAACTTGTCCTCTTCTATAATATTCAACAATGGCTAATAGAGACAACGGTGGTAAAATTGTCAACAAAACTGTCCCCGCTGCAGTTTTGAAGTTGCTAACAATACCTAAAATCAAAAGACCTGGCAACATGACTTCAGCCCCAGATTGTCCCAAGGCACCTCCAAAAAGCCCAGCAAATGACCCTAATAATATGGTTAGAACAGTATTACTAAGCATCTAATATTAATATATTGTAATATTTTATTTTGCATCGTTATTTATTTAGATTCGTTATTTATTTAGATTCGTTATTTATTTAGGTGCATCATCATCTGGTCGTTGTTTGATGTTTCCTGTAATATATTTATATCCTATTATATAAAATCCATAGCCTACAGCTATTCCGATAGCAAACCCAACGGCTAATTGTAAAGCCGTATGATTAAAATATGAATAACGTTGATACATAGATATAAATGTCAATATTAAATATATACCAGTTATTAATGGGTCATTTAACGTCATGTAAATATACGCTAAATTGAAGGCACAATTCTGTGCATGCCCTGAGGGCATTCCAAATTTATCAAATCCAATTCGGTCAACGCTGTTATAAATTGCAATCTCTAATGCCTTGACATCTTTCGTCGGTCTGGGTTCTTTAATAGCGAGTTTAAGTAACCAATTGAGAATATTATTGAATACGAATCCGAACAAATAAACTCTTAAATAAATGAACTTATTGCGCAAAAAAAATAAAGATGAAAAAAACTGAATTAATGGAGCATATAACCCTAAATAATCAAATATTAATGGCAAATCATATTCAGACAAATATGACATCATTTTATTTGTTATATATTGTAAAAATAAAACAAAAGATCTAATATTGATATAAATTTTCGCTAATTATGGTGATACACCAATCCACGCCATGTAAATCAACCACATATCCCCGATCATCTATCAACCTAATCCGTAACCTATCAATATTAACCGGACCAAAATATATGCGTTTGTTATCCTGCATTGACCCACTAAATTCGGTGTACATATCTCCTATACTTAACCCACCTCTTTTGATAGGTATCAGAGCAAATGTGTCGGAATTTGTAGGCGCTTTACCTTTATAACTCGTTGTTTTGCCTCGGTTTCTTATTATTTCATTAATAGTGTATATTTGTGCTTGGGTTAGGGTTCGTGGTGCAGACGGTAGAATAATTTGACTCGGGGAAGTTGAATCCAATTTCTCTTGAATTAATCCAGTTAAAGTCTCTAAATCTAATCCTGCTGCAGCGGCTTGTTCTGGAGTAATAGCAGACAAACTGCCCAAGTTGTTTAATGAAAATAGGGGCGAATTTATTGTATTGCAAACATACGGCATAGAAGTATTGTAATAGCTTGGCATAGATAGTTTAGTGGACAACTCAGTAATGCTTATTAGACCATTATTTATGTGGTTTTGATTGTAATCATCTAAAACAATGATGAAATATTTTGAACCATACAAATCTAATACAGCGGTGCCTGTGTTTCCCGGAGTTTTCAATAATGCGATAACCGGTAATCGGTAACCCATTAGCCAACCAAGGGTACTGTTAAATGACATTGATGCAGTACATCCATTGCCATTACCAAGACAATTTAAATACCCATTGAAATCAAAAAATGTAATGTATGAATCTTTACTGGAATCAAATGTATCGTCTACTGCTATAGTTACAATTGGTATATTTGCAGGGTCTTTCCATCCATCTAAACATATCGTGATTTTGCCGTTGTTTGCATTATATGTGACAATTTTAGGGGTTGGAACTATAATTCCGCCATAAACAAATCCCGTATATCCTATATGGTCAACATATGGTGGAGCAAAGTTTGCCGGAGTAGTAAAGGCTGCATTTAATGCAACACAAAATGTATCAGGAGTATAATTCCCTGGTTCAACAAATATTCTAAAATTTATACCGGCATTAGTTACCCAAAAACACGTGTTTCCGTATTGATAATCAATCACATACCATGTAAAAGGAATTTGAATAGAATAAAGACGTAAGCTTAGAACATTTGTTAAAGGGTCAGACAAATCAAGGGTATAATCTGTAGACTGACTCTGAGTTCCTTTTCCAGTTTGTCTAAATTGGCTGTCTAAATTAATAAATCGTGTAGTGATATTTTTAAGATTGGGATTTAAAGAATCTTGCGCAACAGGAACATTAATTGTGTTGCTGACACCGAGTTGTTCTTGTTTCATAGGAACATGATTATTGTCATAAATATCTATTTTTTGTCTTCTATCTGTTATTTTGTCTCGTTGAACACTGTTATCTTGAGGTAAATTTTGAAACTGATACCAATTATCAGTTTGTTCATCATTGGGACTGTATTCAGATAAATTTGTATCTGTTCCTGGTATTTCACCGTTTTCTATTTGTTGGCTCAATTTATTTGTATATCGTAGTAATTTGGTCTGTATATTTTGGAAAAACTTGGTTAATGGAGCCGACGAACCAGCATACTTAGAAATGTAATTGTTTGTAATGGTTGATATTTCTTTAATTGCCTTTTGTAACTCAGAATTAGTAATTAAATTGGAAGATAAATCAATATCAATACCTAAAATAGCTAATAATTCAGGTATAGTATAGTTATCTACATTATAATCAACTGTGCTCATATTAGTAATAATAATATAAATATATATTTATATTTATATAATTTGTATTAGTATTAGTAATTAGTATTAGTATTAGAATACTTTGAAGAAAATTTTAAAAATCTAAAAAATCCTAAAAATATATATATTTTTGAATAATATTATATGAATTAATAAAACAATTCAATATGTGAATTGTTATTTCAGGAAATAACACAGTTTTTAATAACTTATCTTGAAATATGTATTGTTTATTTTGTTTATTAAATTTATTTAATGTGATTAATATTTCTTTTGTAAAAAGTTGACAGTTATTCTTATAAATATGCCAATTAAAAAAATTTTCATCACCTATTCTCTCTCGTGTTTGTTTCAAAATATCATTTAATGTAATTGTTTTCTTATTTTTCATATTGTTACTTGCTTCTTCTGCTTCTGCTTTTTGTCCTTGATTACTCTTTTTTATACAAAGGCTAATACGCTTAATATCTTGTTTTTCATTTATATTATATTTTTCATTAATATTAATGCAATTATTTTTCTCTAAAAATATGTATTTTTTAATATTATTTGGCATATTAATTTCACACATAAGTGCTGTATGATACGGAAACGAATAATTACATCTATAAAATGTAATAACTTTAATAAAATTATATATTATGTTAGTTATAGGTTCTCGTATTAAATACATTTTGTGTATGACATGGTCTCCATATTTCTCTAATAATGCCTTTATTTTATCAGTATAATCATAATGATAAATATAATTATCATTAATGTTTATACGTAAATATTTATATATAAAATAACTACAAATCATACAAAAAATAAAGGCAGTAATTATGCATCCTATTATTATACACCCTATAATACAAATTATTATTATGAATAATAAGATAGAAATTATAAATGATTTTGAATAAAAATCTATAACCATAACTTATCATTTCATTAAAATATTTTTAATGAAACGATAATAACTGGTAACCAGCTATTTTTATATATTTACGTATTTATGAATAAACTCATCCACTCCTAAAATAGGTATATTCAGTTTTCTCGCATCTTCTGCCTTTCCTGTATCATCTTCCTTTGTTTTCGCAACCACTAAAGCCGTGTTTTTACTAACAGTTGTTCCTTGAACTGCCCCCACCGTCTTTAAAAACTCTACAATCTGTTTATCTCTCGTTCCCGTCAATACTACTGTTTTATTATGCAGAGGATGACTGCTATTTACATTAACGACAGTTTCCACTTTTGTATCATGCAGTTTCCCGTTTAATCCTGATTCCATCATAAATTGTTTAAAATCGTTTATTTTTGATACAAATGCTTCCGCTGTTTTACTTGCCATTCCTTTTACTGCCGCCACCGCCGCCACTTTTTCCGCATTTGTTTTGTATTTGTCTGATGTCAATATATCCGGTAACTCTTGCAAAATTAATTCCAGCTTTTTATCACTAAATCCTCTTCCAAATATATTTGATGCAGCCATAATCGTAACTAATGTGGCTTCATTCAGCTTCTGATGTATTCCCGTATATATTTTATTTGCCATTTTCTGTTTAAATCCTTCCACTTTTAAAAATTCCTGCTCTGACATTGCAATTATTTTAGGCACGGTGTCATACCCCGCTTCAATAATTCGTGCTACATTACCACTACTTAGTCCATCTACTTCAACTCCTTTAAAAAACCCGGTTATATTCTTTTCTTTCACGGTAGGATCAGACAATATATTTTGAAGCATGATATCCACATTCGTATCATTCCATTTAAACGGAACATCCGGCATTTTGGCCTCCGGTGCTGGAACTGTTATTGACTTTATATGCGGAATCACATCTCCACTCCTAATCAACTGAATTGTTGCACCTATACCCACTTTATTGTCCTTGATAAATGCAGCATTAAAGCCCGTTGCGTATTCTATTTTAACACCACCTAAATTTATCGGTTCTATTTGGACACGTGGCTTCAAATATCCATCCTTACTTGGCGTCCAAATAACATCCACGACATTCGCTTCCGCTACTTGGTCTGACAGAACCATCTTAAATGCAAACGCATGCTCTGGATTCCCGCTTGTTTTCCGGGGATATATCTTGTCATCGGTTACAATAATACCGTCTATTTCATACATATAGTTCTTTCTCCCGTCTATCAACAACTCTGAGAGCATTTCATTGGTTAAACTATCTGCTGCTACTATTTTATTAAAAGCAGTTTCAATATCCAATGTTTTAAGGAATTCCATTTGTTCACTCGGTTTCTGCTGTGGTTTAATTACTTCATATGCAACAAAACTTACATCCATAATTGATTCCGATATTGTTTTGTGATTGATAATTCCGGCTACCATGTTTCGGGGATTTGCGTATATTACCCGATACTTTTCGTTAAAAATATTCTTTGGAATAATAAATTCACCACGAATAACGACGTTTTTTGTAGCAGGGAGACGCAGATGTGGTATCAAGTGACTAATATCTTGTCCAATAATTCCGTTACCTCTTGTATATAATTTTGGGACAGTTCCCTCCGTTGTATAAAGTCCGCTAACTCCATCCAATTTACACGATAATACGTAAGCACCTTTGAACCGCTGTCTCCAGCTAATTAGCGCCCCTGTATCCGGTTTAATCTTATCCATGGATGCCATCAAATACGGCAATTTGACCTTGTTGCGTTCCACTTCTGCGCCAATTTCGTCAACTGCTTTATTGCCAGGATAGTGCTCTGCTACAAACGCCTTTAAAATGTCATATTGATTGTCGGTCAATATAGATAACTGATTATAATAATACTTGGATGCAAATCGCAGCATATGGGTAAGCTGGGCTTCGTCCAGTGTTTTCAAAAATCGGATGCCGTCTTTTGTAAATTTTTGAATTAGTACGGTTACTACTGGCGTATCTTGAAGGGACGCAGCCGATTTAGTATCTTGAAGGGACGCCGCAATCGGGATACACGAACGTCCATCTTTACGTTCTACCGGTGTTTTATACTGTAGTCCCAAGAAATCAAATATATCTTTCTCTGAGCTAAATTGCTGCTGGACTTTTTCACCCTTTTTATTCTGAGACAAATGATAAATACCATGTTCGTTAAATGTATATCCTTGATTCAACGCATTTTGTCTCATTACTGTATTAAATATTTTGGAACCAGTGAAATATAAAATAGCAAACGCAAATTCATCAGGAGGAGCATATAAGAAATCTACACGCCTATGAATATGAGTGTTATTATTATCGGGCAATTTTGCAATAACTAAGGTCTTTGATTGACCTCTTGATAACACATGCGTAATTATTTTTTGTTTAATTAACTCATCTACAAATGCTTTATATATCTGACCGGATGCTCCGGTTATAATTATATCAATATCGCCAGAATTTGATGCACCTCTCCTGTATGAACCTACTATTTCAAATTTATTATTTGGAGAATTACTTAGTTTTGTAAAAATATTAGTAAGGGTTGTCTCATATTCTTGAATTTCATGACGAGGAATTCGCTGCAAAATATCGTTGTAATATTGTAATCCTACCTTTTGCACATCATTTAATAGTTCATTCTGTCTTTGTCTTAGTTCAGCAATTGTCTTTATACCGGCTTTCACTAATTCTTCCGCTTTCTTCGGTCCAATCCCATATACATCGGTTAAAATATTTATGGGGTTTGTTTTTTCACTTTCTATAATTCTTAATGTTCCGGTTTCAACATATTCTTTTAATTTATCCATTATCGTTGAACCGATTCCAGGTAAGCCATTTAATTGTTCAACTGATGTTATAGTGGGTGAATATGACAAGATGGACTCTTGAGCCTTTTGATACGCCTTTGCTCTAAATGGTTCACCGTGCTTCAACATTATATCACTTAGTTTGTCTAATAAATCAATAAATTGTTCATTATAACGAATTTGGGTTTCCATTAGTTTTAATACAGTTGGTATCTTTAACCTTATTTTTTATAGTTTTTATTTTTATTTATTACCGATTTGAAAAACTAAATAATTTATTTAAATTTGCTGGCGAATTTCCTGCAGAAAAATTCATATTTGTATTTGGTAAAATTAATTTCGTTGATTTCATTTGTCTTATTTTTTGCTTTTGTATTATATCCTGAATTAACATATTTCTGTATTCATACACATTTCTGGGAACACGTACACTCGGTTCTTCAGGCTTTTCATTACTGAAATATTTATTGTAAATATAACTATTTTGTGGTATATTAGTATTTTGAAGTTGTTTCGGTTCTTCTTTATAAATTATTTGTTTCGTTTGATTTATTTGTTTTGGTTGATTCTGTTGTTTTGGTTGATTTATTTGGTTTAGTTGGTCAGGATTCAAATTATCTACTAAATGCAATTTGCCGTCTGACACAAACATGCCCATTTTATTTAATATATCATCATATGAAATTTTTGGTTTCTGATCTGGAACACGGGGTCTAACCATTTTTGCATATGGTTTAGGAATTGATTGGTTCATTGGTTTTTTGTGTTGTTGTGGTTGAATATAATTTTCTGGAATATCGTCTATTTCAGTTATAGTTAATTCCATTATACCAATTAACTATATTTTTTTTTATAAAATATTCGCTTTTATTATATGGAAACTCAAGTTCCTTTTCAATTGCATAACATGGGCTCTACTAAAACAACTATTAAACAAAATAACAAAACAACTAAATCTTCTATTGAATGGAAAGGCAACTATGATGGAAAACTTGCCGATATTCATATTTCAGTGAATAATAATGGTCGCAATGAAGATATGAATATTAAACTTAATAATAATGATTTGATGAATTTATTGGGACACCCTGTTGTTGAAGAGCAAATTGATGAACGCTTAGCAAATGATTTTTTTAGCGATAGACCTATGCCTTTTATTATTAATGAACAACCTACCCATTTAATTAATAAAAAAAATAATACTAATAAACATATAAAAAATAATAAAAATAAAAAACGGACTATTAAAAAACGTCGTTATACTAAATCTGTGAAAATAAATAAGAATAAAAAATTGAAATAATATTAGCATTTAAAGAAAATACAACATAACATAATACAACAATACAAAATGAATACTCAAACTAAAAATATCTCAGTATTATCCGAAAGAAATCATCATGAACGAGACAAATTTATTAAGTTCTACTCAAGAGGACATCGTTATGAAATCCTAAGCGACCCTGGACAAAAATATACATCCGTTACCACTTTAATTCACAGTCAATTTCCAAAATTTGACGCTGATGCCGTCATTGCAAATATTATGCGAAGTAAGAGTTGGGCTCCAGGACACAAATATTGGGGACAAACTGCGGAGCAAATCAAAGCCGGATGGACTTCAAATGGTGCTGCTGTTTCCAGCGCTGGAACTAACCTACATGAACAAATTGAAGAATTTATGAATGATAAACGTTTTACATTTGCTTATACACACAAAGAGTTAGCACAAGAATATCATATTGCAAAAAAATATGATACAGAAGTTAGAGGAATAGAATGGGATTTCTTCATTAAATTTGTTGAAGACCACCACTATTTGAAACCGTATCGCACTGAGTGGATGGTTTATCACGAAGATATCAAACTTGCCGGATCCATTGACATGATTTATGAAAATCCGGATGGGACATTGGAAATATATGATTGGAAGCGAAGCAAAGAAATAACCAGCGTTAACAATTGGAATCAATTTGCGACCAATCCGTTACTAAGCCATTTACCGTCAGCGAATTTCTGGCACTATGCGCTACAATTGAATACATATAAACGTATTTTGGAAGATAAATATGGCAAAAAGGTTACCAAATTATGTCTTGTAAGGATTCATCCAGACAACCCTGATGCAACTTATGAATTATTAGATGTTCCCTTTTTAGATAAAGAGGTAAATGATTTGTTTCAATCTAAAAAATAATAAATAACAAATAAATAAAAGACTTAAAGTTTATTTAATATTCTATACTATACACAATTAAATGCATATTATAGAATCAAACACTTTAACATATATGGGTTGCCTTTTTTTTATTTATTGTTTTTTCTCTTATACGCCCGCATTACAATTTTGTAAAAATGAACTTATTAAATATCATCGGAAAATAGAAAAAGATGCATATTATATTGTTTATGGAAGAAGGATAGAAGACGTAGCTGAGTCCGAGACAACAGTAGAAACAGAGGAAGAGGCAAAAGAACCAGAATCAAAAGAAGTTGAACCCGCTATTAAACCAATTAATTACGAAGACAAATACACAGAAAAATTTCTTACATTTCCTAATGATTATCATTTCACAGAAAATGAGTTGGAACAAGAAAAGACAAATTATGCAAAAATTAAGTCTACCTATGAGACAAATATGAAAACAGATACTGAAAAGATTAAGAGCAAAATTGATACATTGGAACGTATTATTGCCAATTTTGATGAGGTGGATGACAGCAAAAAAGACAAGGCTATTAGACAAATGATTCAATATTTTGGAATTAAACAGGAATATAATGATGACCCAGATGATTATGATATAGATGAATTATTCAATGATGTAAAAAACGATTGTAATCAGTTTAATAGTGAATTAACTGAGTTAACAAATGCGGTTACGCCTGATTTTGTGTTGCAGGCTAAAGAGGCAATTATAAACAGTAAATTAGATGGATATATTAATAATTATATTTTAGAAACAACTCCCATCGGGAATGTCTATATGAGATACAATAATAATAAGAAATCATTTGAGTATTTTAGCAACAGCACGATCCCTTATCGTTATTTAGAGTCAATTAGCCGAAAATATGTTATGACTTATTGGTGCAAACCCCTATTTATTGATTTAGCAGAAGAACTGAAAAAGGCAAAGGAAAAACATGAAGAAGAAAAGAAAAATAAAAAGGAGAATGATGCTAATAATGATAAGAAAGATAAACAGTTGAATATGGGACCAAATAAATTCAAAAAATATACCAAAGATGTTCAACAAAATAGACCCAGTAAAAATAGAGTTCAGTCAGATTTTGTCTTACCGCCTCAAATAAAGGCAAATTTGCCGAATATTAATGCGACAAGTGGCGACGAACATTTATTGAAAGCATGCTCCAATAGATATACATGGGAAGGCAGAATTGCTAATTTGACTTTATTAAAGAAAGTAGATAAGAAACTGGTTGATAAAAAAATGAAAATGTCTTTTGCTGATTTTAAATTGTTGCGACAAACAGTTTCTGCTAAGTAATGGTAAATAAATAATACTATAAAAATAAAAAATCTATATAATGTAACAATAACTATGACAAATAATCTAACAAATCCCAATGATAAACATAATAATACGAGTTCTCTCCCTTCTCCTGCACCTGTTGTTGCTGCTAATGCGGCGGCAGCAACTATTGAAACTATTGGGGTTCCTTTTGCTAAAGCTGCGAGTAAACTATTAGTAGCTATAAGAAAAACACTAAATATAATACCCAATGCATTAGCAAAAGAAGATGCTAAAAATAAGGCTCAGTTAAATGCTGAAAACGATGCTATTAAAAATACAGCTGATGAACAGACTGAAATAGCTGAAAAGGTAATTGCCAGAGAAAAAGAACTTGCTGGAAATTTAATAACAACCGGTGCTGTTGATGGTGAAATTAAACCATATGCTGATGCTCAAGTTAAAAATGCAATTGAACACCAAAACTCAACAGGTGGCGGTAGGTCATCAATTAAACACATACAAAGGGGTGGACAACAATCATTGAAACGCACTGCCAAAAGTATAAATGAATTTTTAAATTCTTCCGTAACTGCGTCGCACATTATAAATATGGTAAAAAAAGGAGGCAGAACAAAACGCCGGCTGAATTGCCATGTTAAGAAATATAAAACCAGACGACAAATATAATGACAACAAATATGATGCAAATAAATATAATAATAATACGTATATTATTATATTTTGTCTTTTTTACTTTTTATGTTCTTTTTTCCAATCACAAAATCCATTACTTTTTACAATATTAAATGAGGAACCAAGATGGTCTTTAGCAATCATGTATGCTTTTTTTTCAATAGAACCCAATTGGGACAAATAGGCGACAAGCAATGACTGCAATTCTGTGTCATAATTTTCAAAGTTAGCCGGTAATACTAAGGATAACGTAGCTTCAAGGTTTAGACGAGATTCAAGTTTTAGACGAGCTTCAGCCATTACAATTTATTATTATTCTGTTGTATTATTTAATAGTTAGTTATTCAATAATAAATAATTATAAAATCAATTTTTTAATTATTTATTTATCATTATTATTTCATGTATACAATACCAGGTTGATTGTTACCATAATATGTAGCTGCACATACGATTCGTCTATCGGTCAATTTGACTTCACTTTGATTCATCAAATTAGTCAATTGTGTTTCAATTTGATAACCATTACTTGCCAAATATGAATATAAATCAGGTAGCTCATCTGGCGTCATTAGGTTATTATTACGACCATTGTAGCCACGGTGAGGCCTATGATTTAAAAAGTTTGTAAGAACTAAACAACATGAGTCACTTATGTAGTTATTTTGTTGATAAGGGGATAACTTTGGCAACTGCAATCGTCTAACAAATTGAGACAACGGTCCTTGAGGGGGAATATTAACCACCAGAATATTCATATACATTTTGTTAAATGTGTCTAAATACGGCTGTGTTGTGATAGTAAAGGTCATAATAAGATATAATGTAATAATATTATTATACAATAATTAAATTCCGTAAAAATTGCATCTCATCCGATGTCATTCTTAATGAAGACAAAATCTTAAATATTTTTTCATGATGATACTGCTGAACAACAAAATTAATTATGTGTTCCAGTTCATACATTTCTATGATGGAGAGAACTGTTTCATATATTTCTTGATTAGTGATATCATGTCCTTTTACTCTGCTTATTTTTTGTGTAATACTGGTGCAAATGAGTTTCTTTTCTAATCGCTCTTTTTCTAATAATTCATTTTGTATGTGCCTTTTTAACTGGTCTTTTTCATATTCTTCTATACTTTGTTTCAAAATATCCTCAAAAAATACACAATCGTCTTCCTCAAAATCATAAATACTATCGTAATAATTATTATTTACGTTATTATTAATATGATTAATATTGTAACCGTAATTATTATATGTTGTTCCTAATAAGGTTTCCCTAATAACTGGGTCAGGAGCCCTAATATTTTCATTTTGCTCATCATCATCATTATCATCTGGATTCATTTATAAAGTTCAATAATATTATATTATATTATATAATATACAATTATCTTTATCATGTTTTACAATAAATAAAAAATTGAAATTTTTAAATAAGTATACGATAATATTATCATAATAAAAAGTTTAAGGCATCAAACCTAATAATGACTACTATCAATACTGATTTCGTTAACACTGATTTTGTTGTTAATCCTGAATTCGTTGTTAATAATGAATTCGTGGAAACAATGGAAACAAGAGAGTTGAATCAATATGCTATATTTCGTTTCAAGTTTACAGAAGACTTTATGAAGGAATTGTTTAAATTTTCAAAGATTCATCAATATGACGAGAGAAAAGATTTCAAGGAAGCATGGAATATATGGATTGATGAAAATAGCGAATTAGTTGACTCGGAAATGCAGAGATTAATAATGTTACGATACGAAGGCGACATTATTAATAAAATGTTTAAAAGTGCTCGCTATTATTTCAGAAAGAAAAGTGTGGTACAAATTGAGCCAAAACAGCGCAGACCATATATCACAGTCAATCCCGAATTATTGGAAGCAATGGACAATCATGTTAAAGACAATATTGGAAAGGACGGGTATCAACCTAAAACTGGATTTGTCTCATTTTGCAAAGAGAATGAAACAGTTTTAAAGCAAACGATTACGAAAATATTTGAACAGGGAATCAAAAATACTGAAATTATACAAGACAAATTGAAAAAAACGTATAAAAATAGGTATTTTATACTTATTCGCAAATAACTAAATAAAAATACCTAAATAATTATTATTATTCAATGACAACAAGAGAAACAAATAACACCTTTTTTTATGATTTAGATTCTATGTCAGAACATGAACCAACAGTTTTGAAACCAAATAAAAAGAAGCAAATTCATAATATTGTTAAAAAAACACTTTTAGTAACCAATGAAGTAGAGAAAACACAACGAATAAAACGGATTTTATACTGGGAACGACATTTTTACATATTCAATACAGTAGAAAATATCAGAGTAGCGGAGTTGTCTGAAGACAGCAGGGAAATATGGGCTGCAGCATATGCTGCGAATACTGCAAAATGTGATTCAAATACTGTAGAATTATTGCTATCTTATGACTCCCGTAAATTAATATATTTAGATTCCTACTTAAAGGCTTTAAGTTGTTCTACAAAATATATAACCAAATTAATAGAATTTTACAAAAGTATATTAAAATCTGCACAATTATTGTCAGCAAATGGTCTGTCACACAATAATATTAACTTGGATACCATTCTTGTCAATGAACATGATAATATTTTATTAACTAAATTTGCTTTTTCATTAGATACTACGAGAGAAAAAGGTATTGAAACTATTAATTTGGCGGCATTGGTAAACTATTATAGACCTGAAATGGACGTTTTTTTACCGGTTGAGTTTCATTTGCTGCGATATCAGCTCAACAATAATCTCTCATGTTTGTCTTGTTATAACATTGAAACAGTTATAAAACAATTTGTTGCGAATCATTCTATTTTGAAACACTTTGATAGCCAAACTATGCTGCAAGATGGTCTCTCTTATTTCATGAAATATAATAATAAAAGTTTGGTTGACCAAGGTTTAATTGATAATACTTTGTTTGTAACATGGGATAATTATGCAATCAGTATTGTTTTTTTACGCATTCTTATCGGGCTACACAAAAGTGTAAAAGTAAACAACAAATTCATAATTCTTTTTATGAAGTTGTTATTGGGAAATATCAACTTGGACCCTTCTAAACGCCTTTCTTTAGACAAGACAACAAGTCAGTTTGAACTATTATTAAACAGTTTAGACATTAATGATTTTACTCAACTGCTGAAACATTTATAAAATGTTACTTAAACATTGTTAAAATGTATTTAATGGCGTCTTGAACCACGTCTCTTCTTGGTGCTACGTCTCTTTTTGTGACTCTTTTTGCGATGAGTCTTTCTTCCGTGGCGACGACGTCTGCGTCCACCAGACATATCATCATAAACATTAGCTTGATTACGAGCTTGAACTGCAGCAACTTCAGCAGCTTTAGCAATTTCATTAAGGCTTTCATATTCAGGAGTACCAACAGCAGAATCAGCAGCTTCACGAGCATCAGCAGCTTCAGCTTCACGAGCATCAGCAGCTTCACGAGCATCAGCAGCTTCAGCTTCACGAGCATCAGCAGCTTCACGAGCATCAGCAGCTTCACTATTATTAAAATTTGTCTGATTTTCATCCATTTTTGCAGCAATCACTTCATCAGACTCCTGAGGAAAATATTGTTTCACTTCTTCGGGAGTCAGAGGGAGGGGCCTTGTACTTGTATTAAGAGGAGTATCCATACCCCCCTTCATCCATTTTTCACCCTTATCCTTACGAGCCTTGGCACGCATCATGGCGTCTCTATAAGACAAATTCTCCTCCTTGGCTACCTTTTTAACAAATGTAACCCAAGCCTTAAGACTCGCATTACCGTGTCTTTTTCCATGTTTTTTTGTCTTACGTCCTCCCTTTAAAGGTGCATTAAAATCTGATACTAATTGTGGTTCTGAATCTGTCATTTATATATAAAACATAGATTATTTTTTATATTAATAGGAGCTAAATCGGTTATTACTATTCAAAGAATAAAAATAATAAATTACTTAAAATTGAAATATATTTATTTAAAATGAAACGAAACAAATATAATAAACAAAACAACCCAAATATAATTATAAACTATTATTTCAGTGTTCAAAATGGATAGAAGAGACAAAGACGACATCCTAACAATTTCTCTCAACAACTCTAATATTGTATTCACAAGATACCTTTATTTAAAAGACGAAGTGAAATTAGCATTATTAATATCAATCCTAAATAAAAACAATGATGCAATATTCTGGGCATACGAATTGTTCTACAGTGGATTCAAACATGAACTATTTCACTTCATTTGGACGATTTATTACGACTTCTTTGCTACACTTAATCCATCCTTTGAAGCATATTTAATCAAAAAACATTCCGAATATTTGTCTAAATCATTTGACCCTTTACAAATTAGTTCTATAATACAAAACCTCATTATACGTCCATTTAATACGGATGTATTTATGATGCGAAAAACATGTGAGTTATTTGAAACTGAACCAACCACGGCAGTCAATTTAGATACGCAAATTAAAATATGTGATTACAAAAGCATCTCTCAGTATATTTTGTCTAACCCTTCTAAAAACTATGTAGAAATATATGAATCCATAATGCAAGCATTTGAAGCAAATGGACTGAAATTGGTGGAACATCGCTTAATAAAAGAGTTTTTGAACGCACTTAAAGCCTGCTCCAATATAGTGATTCCTAATGTTATTTTGTTAGCTAAAATGCTGTCATTCGTTTCAGCAAAGAATAAATTAATAAAAAGTAGGAACTTTTATATGAAAGTATTTCCAGAAGACGTGGTGCAATATGAGACGATAACGAGAACACCAGCACTGGAAAGCTACAAAATTTTAAGACATGCATGTATATGTGACATAGATGAGCATGATTGGATGTCTTTATTTAGGTTGGAAAGAAACAAAAAAGACAAAAAGACTCAAAAACCCTTATCATTGAGAGAAATATATAATGATAAATGGTTATACCATGCGTCCTTTTCACCGATATGGTTTGACAGAATAAAGAGGTATAAAGGTTATGTAGATTACGAAAAATGTGTCGTAAATTTTACAGATATAGAGTTAGAGGAAGAGTTTTATAATAATTATGGATATGAGCCGGACGAGCAGCGGTTAGAAGTAAAGATTAGAGCAGGAATAGAAGCAAGGGATGTAACAAGACATAAACCAAAAACATGGATAGACTTTTATGAACAATACAAGAATACGGGATTTATAATAATGGAAATAGATGAGTTAGAAGCGATGAATGAAGAGCCTATTACTTATGTCTAATGTATTATTTTGTTATAGTAATTGTCCAATATTTTATTTATTATTATATTTTTTATTTGGTTTTATTTGGTTGTTATTTTTATTTATTATCATAATAAATAAAAAAATTGAAATAAATAGTTACAGTAAATTTCATTATAAATAATAACACAATAATACAATCAATAAAATGGTCAAAAATACTACTGGCGGAAAGGCAGCGAAATCAATGGCAAGCAAAAATGTAGCACAAAAAGCAAATTCACGTTTGCGTATAGCTGAAGTGGAAGGCGAAATATATGCAATTGTTACAAAATATTTAGGCAACTGTATGTTTCATTGTCATGGTATAGATAATGTTTTACGACTCGGACACATTAGAGGCAAGTTTTCAGGTAGAGGGAAAAAAGATAATACAATTGCTTCCGGTGTTTGGGTATTAATCGGTTTACGAGAATGGGAAAATGGATCCACTATGCTAAAAACTGGCAAGCCAAAGCTTCAACAATGCGATTTATTAGAGGTTTATTCAGATATTGACAAACGGAGACTAAAAGACACTGTTAATATTAATTGGGACATATTGAATGCAAATGACCCGACAAAATTAGAAGGTAGCAGCACCACTAAGCAACTGGAAACCGATGTTGATTTCACAAATACAAACGACGAAGAAATTAATAAATTAATAGAAGAATTAAAGGCAGGTAAAACACAAAAATTAGATTTAGTACCAGGTAATCCAGAAGATGCTGAGGATGATGAAATTAATATTGATGATATTTAATACTTTTTAAAAAAGTATAGCAAAATATACTTTTAAGAAAAGTATAGCAAAAAATAGCAAAAATTATAACAATATAAAACAAAAAATAAATAATAATATTTTTTTGCTATATTTTGTTTTATATTGTTTTTATTTTGCTATACTTTTCTTAAAAGTATATTTACGTATACAACAGCTTTATTAGCTTACTTGCAGCAAATACTCCTATAAGAATAATCCATTTTTCGTCAAACGGATTCTGATTTGGCATGAAACTGAAATTTCTTTTTATAATTCGGTTACCATTGAAACAGTTCTGATTGTAATTTTGATTCAGTATTTGTCTCTTATTAATCGCATATTTTTCCTTATTAAGCTTAGTTGGGACAAATTTAATATTTTTTACGGTGAATAGTGTACGATTCATTTTGTTTTATTAAGTAATTGAAGTGTATTTATATGATAATTATAATTCAATTTTATTTATATATTTTATCCATCTTTTTATTTATATCTTTTTATTTATCTAACTTCTTAATTAAATCTGTTATAGTATCATAATCGGGTTTATCTTTTTTTTCACATATTTCAATAATATTATAATTAGTTTCTAAACCACCACTTGCAAAAAAGAAAGATCCATGAATACTACTGTTAGTCATATATATTCTATATTTGTTTGGTTGTTTTATAATTTCAACAATATGTAATTTATTTATTACACTTGATGTTAAGTTAATAAAATGTTTCATGTATTATGTATTATGTATTATGTATTATCTAATTGAATTGTATTTATATCATAATTATAATTCAATTTTATTTATATCTTTTATCCATTTTTTGTTGTATCTTTTTTATTTTCTTTTTGTTCCACCGCTCCTAATTTGCATCCTTGCTTTTGATAATTCAAAATATGCAAAACCTATATTCCTTTTTGTTAGTTTATTTAGCTAAATTAGCTAAATGACGATATCGCTGCCTCCTGTAAATATATATAGCGTAAAAAATGTGTTGTTTTTGTAAAAACTCAGACTAATTGTTAGCTGTAAGGAGACAAATATACATCACGCATTGTCTTTAAACTGTTTATACCATTAAACATATAAACAGTTTAAAGATAATCCATGTTAATAAAATATAATACCCACAACTTATTATTCACTATAATTATGAGTAACCTATTTCGTAGTCAATCACAGCAGCAACAGCAACAGCAATCAAATAATGGCAACACATTTAATAGAAAAAATACAGTTACAACAACAATTAAAAAAACACCAGCTGCTGCGATTTATATGCACAATGAAGCCAATTTTCCTGAATTTATTTCTACTAAAAAAGACGATGTAACAGATACAAAGCCAGAAACAGCGCCAGCAACAATGTATGCGAATGTTGTATCCGCTGTAATTAGCCCTACTCCTGTAGTTGACTCCACTGTTCCTGCTGGATGGACACAAATAACCTTAGATAAAAAAACACATAAAATGGAAGTAATTGAATCAATTATTAATGAGAAGAAAGAAAAATCGCCTGAGAATACCACAAATAAAATAATTAAGGAGCTTGATTACAGATGGTATAGATATAAAGTAGAATATGATTTAATTCATGGCGAAAATGCATTCCATGAAGCACATTATACTGCTCCGATATATCCATATTTAGATGCGGAATTAGACACTGATAGTGAACTGTCTGACCATAGTAATGAATACGATACTGATTTGTAAAATTTGGTATTGGTTTAATCCTGTAATGTATTATATGTTAAAAATATAATACACTATAATGAATGAAATGAATGAAATGAATGAAATGAATGAATTAAACGATGAATTAAATAATGTGTTATTTAACGATGATTTATTTGAATTAGATACTTCTTGGGTTGATGAGTTTGACAAAAATGATAACGAATATAAGAGCTATTATAATGAAGAAATAACCTTTATTAATTTACATTGCATTTACATTAATAAAAATAGCGAAATATCAAAGGTTCATGAAGAGAAAATTCTTTTCAAAACACCTGGAACCCTATCCAGAGAAGAAGTTATCGGTTTAATTAAACGAAATACTTTTTGTGATAACATGAAATATTCACTTCTATCCATTCTTAAATTTAATATTAATATTGAGCCAATTAATTTAAAAACTTTTATCAAAACTAAAGATACGTCGCTTAATATTGGTAATCATTTCTTACACTCTATTACAAATATTGATACCATTTGCTTTGACAAATCTATCGGTATGTTTCATGATATTAATGATTTATTGATTATTTATTATGATAAAAACAATGGTAACACCAATACTAATACAAATACTAATACAAATAGTATAAATGGTAACAATACAAATGGTAACATCAATACCAAAAATAATACAAGAAAAATATACATAAACTCTAATTCATTAAAAAAGACAAGACGAAACCTATTTAAAGATATCACATCATAATACCATATAATACTAATTCAAAATAATATGGCAGCACTTATCAACTCATTAGATAATATCACTCCTTCTAATTGTGGAGAAAATGGTCATAAACAATATACTTGGTCCAATAATATTCGTGAGCGTATTTTACAGCTCAGTTTTCAGCTAACAAGAAATACTGCGACTACTACTGCTAATAATAATCTACTTAGTTTAGCAGGCATCGTTGACAATATTTTATTAGAATTGAAACGTGGTTACAGAGCACGTGTTATTTTAAAGGAAGAATTTCTGGAATACATGTCTATCATGTTTCGGCTTGTCGGACAAACACGTGACATTATTGACGGTAAGGGAGAATACAAATTGTCTTATATGTTGTTGTCTGTTTGGCAAAGGCACTATTCTTCACTCGCTTCATTCGCATTCCGGTTATTTGTTTTAGGCGATGGGCAAAGAGTTATTCATCCATATGGGTCATGGAAAGATGTCAAATATATGATTCAGTATATGGAAGAGGATAACACGGTTTGTAACCCGGAATCTCTTATCGTTTTTGCTGTCAATTTAATTAATACACAGATTCGCCAAGATGTTGTAGCAGTTACTCCGTCTTTAGCAGCCAAGTGGGTGCCTCGTGAAAAATCCCATTTTTTTAAATTATTTACTCGGTTAGCCCTGGAATATTTCCCTGAATATTCAGCTACTGCTTATACTGAGACATCTATTAACAAAGCCACGACCAAAGCCAAGATGGATTACCGTAAAATCATTTCTTCTTTAAATAGGCAGCTTGAAACAGTGCAAATCAATCAATGTGCAAATACATGGTCTAAGATTGACCCTGCAAATCAGACTTCTATTACCATGCACAAGCAGAAAAAGGCGTTTTTAAATTTGAATAAAAAGGGTGAACAACGTAGTCAATTAGAGGACCGTATCCAGTGTGCTAAAAAATTTACTGATTTTGCAGATAATGCGGCAAGAGGTGAAGTTTCTATTAAAGGACTAAGAATTGGACTCAATGATTTTACCAAAAATGCGTTTGAATTAATTCGGTATAAAAAACAATTATCATCGGAAGCACAGATTCTAAATGCACAATGGTTAAATAATTCGCTGCAAAATGGTGCACTTGGTAAGATGATTGCAATGGTAGACACATCCGGCTCAATGACCGGCGACCCAATGAATGCCGCAATTGCACTGGGTATCCGAATTGCCGAGAAGTCAATGCTGGGTAAGCGTGTTTTAACCTTTAGTGCATCACCAACGTGGGTAAATTTGGATGGTTGCGACAATTTTGTGTCTATGGTTGAAAAGGTATCGGTTGCAGATTGGGGAATGAATACGAATTTCTTGGCGGCACTAAATCTAATTTTGGATGCTATTGTGCAGCAAAAGATGGACGCAATTGATGTGGAAGATATGGTGTTGACTATTTTATCAGATATGCAGATTGATACTGCGAGCCAAAGTGGTGGGTCTGATTTTAGCTCTATGATGGAACTAATTGAGAGACGATATGCGGATGCAGGTATTCGGGTATGTGGGAAGCCATATAAGCCGCCGCATATTTTGTTTTGGAATTTACGGTCTACTGGCGGATTTCCCACTCTGTCAACTCAGCCCAATGCATCCATGATGTCAGGATTTAGTCCTGTATTGCTGAATTTGTTTTGCGAACAGGGATTAAATGCGCTACAATCATGTAGCCCGTGGTTATTATTGGTAAAGAGTTTGGCAAACGATAGATACCAAGTGCTGGATGAACAGTTGAGACAAGAGTTGGATTTCTTTATGTAAAATATTTTGGTTTTAATTAATTTGGTTTTAATTTGTTTTTAATTTAGTTTTATATTATAATATGGTTAGAATACTTAAATGTCATTTATTTTCTTTCATAATATAAATTTATGAAAAATCTATATTATTATTATATCATATAATGATAACGGATTATTTAAAAGTATACAGTTTTGATAATAAAGTAAGACTTGGAGTTAACCGTGATGGAGGGTATGTTATTGGTAATGTACCAAATTATGATTGTTATATTTCAGCTGGGGTTTCAAATGAAGAATCCTTTTCAAGAGATTTTATTAAAACGTTTAATATGAATAAATATAATAGTTATGCATTTGATGGAACAATTGATAGTTATCCATATCAATATACCGAAGATATTAATTTTATTAAAAAAAATATAGCTACATATCGCAGTAAAACTACAGCAAATTTAAGCCAATTAATTAATTATTATAATAATATATTTTTAAAAATGGATATAGAAGGATGCGAATATGACTGGTTATTATCATTAACTGAAGTAAATTTAAATAAATTTAAACAAATTGTAATTGAATTTCACGGAATTAATGATGATAGCTGGGAAAATACATATAGTAAAAAAATGGAATGTTTAAAATTAATTTCAAAAACACATTATATAATACATGCTCATGGAAATAATCATGGCGGTATACAAAATAATATTCCTGATGTATTAGAAGTAACATATTTAAGAAAATCCTTTTTTATTGAAGAACCCCAATTAAATACAACAATATTACCGATACCTAATTTAGATTTTCCTTGCCATATACATAATCCTGAGCATTGTTTAAATGCTTATCCATTTGTGAATTAAAACATGATAATATATTTTATGATTATCATGTTTTAGAATACTTATATAGTAAATATCGGGATACTATTATGTTAATATATTATAAATGTGCGATAATATACAAATTCCAGCCAATATTTTTCAAACATGGCATACAAAACAGTTGCCATTATTAATGTTTAATTCTGTAAATAAGTTAAAACAAAATAACCCACGTTTTAAACATTACTTATTTGATGATAACGATTGCAGAGAATTCATCAAAAACAATTTTGATGAAACTATTTTAAAAGCATATGATTCATTGATACCAGGTGCTTATAAAGCTGACCTATGGAGATATTGTGTGTTATACATACATGGTGGGATTTATTTAGATATTAAATATACGTCAGTTAATAATTTTAAATTTTTTAACCTACTAAAAAAAGAACACTGGGCTCTTGATTTCGGTGGAGGAGGGATATATAACGCTTTAATGGTATGTAAACCAGGAAATGAAATATTATTAAAGGCTATTAATCAAATTGTTATTAATGTAAATAATAAATTTTATGGAAACGGATTTTTAGATCCGACTGGCCCAGGATTACTTTATAAATATTTTAATCAAGAAGATATATCAAAATTGGATACAAAACATATTGTAATTGGAACCAATGATTACGACAGAATTATTATTTTTAATGGTATAGTTATTTTGAAATGTTATCCAGGGTATTTTAAAGAAAGAGAAAATAATTCTATAGTAACACATTATTCCACATTATGGAAAAATCGCTGTATTTATGCATAAATATTTCTCTCATTCCACATAACGTCATACCGTTTTTTATTAATAGCGCTGTATATTTGAGTTCTTTCTTTATTATACTCAGGATATTCTGTAGAAAATACAAATCTATTTTTATATATTACATATCCTCCTCCTTCATAATGATATAAATCAATATTTACAGATAATTTATTTTTTAATATTATTTTTCCTAACATTCCAGGTCCAGTAGGTTCTAATGGGTCTTTTCCATAAAATTTAGCATGTACATTTATTGCTATTCTGTATATCGCTCTCCATAAAAAAGGATTTCCTTTTTGGCAAACCATTATAGCATTATATATCGTTAATGGAGGATCTCTATCTTTTACAAAATGTTCTGCTTCAGTAAGTTCTATTAGTTTGAAACCATTTACGCATGTTAATTTAATATCTAAATAAATTCCGCCATGTATGTATAGCACACAATATCTCCATAGGTCAGCTTTATAAGCACCTGGTATCAATGAATCATATGCGTTTAAAATAGTTTCATCAAAATTGTTTTTGATGAATTCTCTGCAATCATTATCATCAAATAAGTGATGTTCAAATCGTGGATTATCGTGTTTTAATGATTCAACACGTTCCATCATTTTAGCCGGTAAATCCTTTGTATGCCATGTTTGAAAAATTTTTAGAGGAATAATACTATTATAATAAGGTTTAAAAAAGTTATATGGTTGTTTATATAACCTTAATTTCAATTCTTCACTATTATTTATAATCATTATAGTTTATATTAATGATTATAATATTTTAGAATACTTATATACCATTTTTTATGCGATTTTTCCAATAACTTAATGTCAATTTATCATAATTAAATACTTTTTCTCTAAACTGTTCAATTGTAGTTTGCAATAATTCAACAGTTATTTGTGACCAATTATCTACAATTAAAACAGGCAAGTCTTCAAACAATTGTTTGAAATTTGGTATGCAAACTATAGGAATACAACCTAAACAAAGTGCTTCCCATGTTCTATGACAATCAAGCCCAACTCCTGTAGGGGACAATACAAAAGTATAATTAATCGTATTTTGCCATGTTATAGTTCTGGGAGTAGACCCTTGATTAATAACTAATAACTCTTTTGGAATTATGGCAAGCGATGAACGTCTTTGTCCAAATCTATCACTACTAATTGAAAAATTTACATATATTTTTGGAATTCTTTCATAAAATGGCTTAAAGTTAGAAGCAGAGGAAGAAGAAGAAGAAGGATTTGCAATATTCATCAATACATTCTCTTGTTCTTTTGGTAAACGACCTTCTTCAATTAATTTCCAATTACAACTGGGGTTTTCAGAAATAGTATGATAATCTAATCCAATAGGCAACTGTACTATTTTTGGATTATCTTGAACTTGTGTATTTTGTATAAACCATTTTAACAAATATGGGTAATTTAATAATGCAAATGTTTCTTTATCAGTCAATGCTTCTCTGGGTACACATAAATCAGAATCGCCTGTAACAAGTATAAATGTTTTCTTTATTTTAGGTAAGATTTTATTAACAAAAAAATATAATAAATCACTGCAAACATAAATAGACATACCATTAAACATTTTATTAGTTTTTAACATATAAATTAAATATTGATAATCATTATTACAGCTGCTTTTAGGTTTAGGTGAATGAAAATTACATGATTTTAATATCCCTCTTGAACATACGTAATAACATTTGTTTTCTTTCATAATAATATAATAATAATATATACTAATTTAATATATGGTAAAAATCGCAAAAAATACATCAATTAAATTTTTTTATGATAGAATTGACGATAAAAAATATTTAGCATTTGACTTGTATATTTATTCCTTATCTAATATTTTAAAAAATGTTTATCAAAATGTTAAATTTATTAGCAGTTTTAATGACTTGCAATCAAATGAAAATATATTACTTATAATGTATCTAAATGACTTAGGTAAATATGTAAACAAATATGGATTTAATATTAGCTCAAATATAAGAATTATTTTTATTCACCCAGATTTTTTATATAATCATTCAAAGTTTGACCAAAATGAAATTATTAATTTTGTAAATAAAATTAATTATAATAAATGTTTTATTTGGGAATATAGTTCACAAAATATTTTTTATTATAATAAATTTTATCAGAATATTAAATATAAATTTTTACCTCTATTATATGATAAATACATTGAAGAACTATATACTTCAAAATTAAATAGAGGAAAAATTCCATGGGAAGAGAAAGATATTGATGTAGTTTTTATGGGAGATTATTCAGATAGAAGAAAACCATATTATGAAGAGATAAAAAAAAAATACAAGACTTGTATTATCACAGGAAATAACAATTATTCTGAGATGTTTAATTTAATTGAGCGCAGTAAAATATTTGTAAATTTATTTTCAAAAGACAGTAATAAGGCTTTTGATTATTTTAGATTAGCCTTATTATATGCAAATAAAGTATTTGTTATTACTGAAACACCTAAAGTAGATTTTAAAATAGAACAAAATTTATTAGAGCTAAAAGATGTGATAATTACTTGCGAAACCGACAATTATTTAAATAAAATAGAAAAATATATAAATTTACCGAGTGAAGAGATAAATAATATAACAACAAATGTGTATGAAATTTTTAAAAAATATACATTAGAACAATCTATACTAAATTTTTTTGAAATATAATATTTTATATAATATATAAATAATTATGAATCAAATTATTATAAATCAACATAATGAAATGATAAGAAAAAGTAAAACCAGAAGACTAATTGATTGTTTTATATTTTATAATGAATTTGATATGATAAATTATAGGTTAAACATTCTAAATGATGTTGTAGATTTTTTTATTATTGTTGAATCTACCCATACGTTTTCTGGAAGAGAAAAAAAAATGTATTCTAATGAACTAACTGAGCTTTTTGATAAATTTAAAGATAAAATTGTACATATTATTGTAGATGATATGCCATGTAAATATCCAAACATTAATTTTAATAACAAAGAACAATGGAAAAATGAAGTACATCAACGAAATTGCATTAAAAGAGGGTTAGATAAATTAGATATTTTGGATGAAGATTTTATTATAATTGCAGATGTTGATGAAATACCTGACCCAAAAACATTACAATCAATTAAAAATAATACTATTCCAGTTTTTGTTAATACTTTAGAAATGGATTTATATTATTATAATTTAAATTCAAAACATTTTGCAAAATGGCATCCTGTAAAAATAGTTTTATATAGGTTATTCAAACAAAAAAAAATAAGTTGTGAAGATTATAGAGGTCTAAAATGTCCAATTATTAAAAATGGAGGATGGCATTTATCGTATTTTGGAGATAAATATTTTATAAAAAATAAAATAGAAAATTTTTCCCACCAAGAATTTAATAATGAACAATTTACAAATTTAAATAAAATAGAAGAAAAAATGAATAGTTTTAGTGATTTATATAATAGAGAAAGTGATAAAATTTATAAAATTCCAATTAACCAAAATAATTATCTTCCACCAAATTATTATTTATATTTAAAAGATTTTGTACTATTATAATTTATATAAATTTTGATAAAAAAATATATGGAAAAATTTAAAAACAATAAAACAATGCGTATTTGACACAAAATATATATTCAGTATATAATTTTATATAAGTAGTTCAGTTATATTCGTAAATTAAAAAATAAAAGGTTTTATAGTATTTATTAGAGAAGTATAAAATAGTAAAATAATATTATTATATTAATAAATATATAATATATGTTTAGCTTAAATAAATTTAGACAAAATAATATGAGAAACATAAATAAAAATATATTAATTGAAAAAATTAATGCGCATAATGAAAAAATCAATGAACATAATCAAAAAGTAAAAAAATATATGGAGTATAAAAATAAATATTCACCTGAATTATTCAATAAATTATCATATTTACAATCACAATTAAAATTAGATTTTGGAACTTTTCAAGATGAATATCCAGAACAGATGATGGCAGTAAGGTATCTTACTGGAAATGAAAAAGTTTTAGAAATTGGTGGAAATATTGGAAGAAATAGTTTAATAATATCTTCTATATTAAATTCTAACAATAATAATAATTTTGTTAGTTTAGAAAGTGACACTGAAATAGCAAAACAACTTTTACATAATAAAAATAAAAATAATTTAGATTTTTTTGTTGAAAACTCTGCTTTATCAAAAAGAAATTTAATCCAAAAATCATGGGATACTATCGTTTCCGATGTATTATTGGACGGATATAAAAGTGTTAATATAATTAATTTTGAACAATTAAAAGATAAATATAATATTGATTTTGATACTTTAGTTTTAGATTGTGAAGGAGCATTTTATTATATTTTATTAGATATGCCTGAAATATTAGATAATATTAAATTAATAATAATGGAAAATGATTATTTAAATGAATCACATAAAATATATATAGATAATGTTTTAAGAGAAAAAGGGTTTGTATTAGATTATGTAGAAGGTGGTGGTTGGGGTCATTTTGTTAATAATTTTTTTGAAGTTTGGAAAAAATAATAAATCTAAGATAATATTAATTTAACGTCATTTGCTATATCATTTATGTCTCTATTTATTTGATTATTATTAAATATAGGCTTATTCACCATTTCCAGATATTTATTATCGTCATTAATAATAGCTACTATTGCATTAATTACTTTATTTATCATTATTTCACTCAAATTTGGTATATTGATAAATCTTTCCTTATTAAAATAGTTACCAATATTATCCGAGCCCCAATATATAGGTATTGTTTTCGCCAAAAATCCATTAATTATTTTTTCAGTAATATATGTTTCTTGTTTTGTGTTTTCTAAGCAAATAACAAATTTGTATTGTGAATAAAAATTTAAAATTTCATTTGAATTATAAGCACCGGGAATTTTTGGTGTATTATTTCTGAAATTTCCTGCATAATCTATTCTAACTATTTTTTGTAACTTATCCAAAAAATAATTTCTTTTTGGACAATTTGAATTTGATATAACGGCACAAATATTTTTTTTCGGAACTAAAACTCTTGGGGCTGGATTCTGTAAAAGATTTAAATAATCATTTGAATAAATATAAGAAATAAAAAGAGGCGTGTTTACTGTTTTGATTGATTTATTTGTAAATTTACCGGTCAAAATAATATTATACTCAGAAATTTTGGATAATCTATGACTATTGTTTTTAAAAATATCATAAATTATCCTTTCTTGCGATTCTCCATTAAAAAATATAGTATACTTCCATTTTTTATCGTCTATATACGTTTTATCTGAAAAAACACTTTCAAATAATACATCACTTTCATTAAAATTTCCAACGGAAACTTCTTCATTAAATGCCAATTCAAAGATTTTTTGAAAAAATGAAAATTTATTAGGATCTGTATTCTCTACAAATCCTCCCCAAAATCCATGTATAAAAACCTTCATTATATAAACTATTATTATTTAATAATATTAGTTTATATTTAATTATATAATTGTTATAATATATTTTAGTCTTGGTATACAAGAGAACTTCTTCCACAAATACAAAAATATATATACGAAAAAAAGCCCAAGGTGAAATATGTAATTGTTATAATAAATTAAATATAATCGTTGCAAAAATTCATTTTTAGAGATATTTAATTTTATATCAATATGGCAGTGTATATTTGAGTATATATATTTCTCTATATTAATAAACTATTTACATGATTGAACTTTAAACGGAATAATAATTAACATTTTTTTATAGCTAATTGATAACCCCGATGAATTAAATGATATTGTCCATTATATTTTTGTAAAAATGCATCCATAGCATTTTTAATTTGAATACCGTCTCCACCACCGTAATCGTCCATCCACATTATACCATTTTTTTCCAAAACATTGAAAGAATTTTCCATATCCCTTTTTATAAAATCCGATTCATGACATCCATCAATGTATATAAAGTTATATGTTTGATTATTATTCTCAAAAAAAATGTCTGATGTAATCTTATGTATTGTTATTTTATTTGAATTTTTACAATGTGAAATATTAAAATCAAAATTCTGTTCTTCATTATTTAATAAAAAATTACTATGGTCATTATTATTAATAGTTAAAAATGGGTCTATACAAGTTAACCGTGAATTTGGGTTATCAAGAAAGTGATTAGCAAAAAATACACTAGATAAACCTTCAAAACAACCAATCTCAAGTATCTTATTTTCTTTTGTTTTATCCAAAAACGTGTCTAAACACTTTCGTATTTCACTACCTAGAAACCAATTTTGTGAAAATTTATAGTAGCTCATAATATTATAATACTATAAAATATATTTAAATATTAATCTATAAAAACCTTCTTAAATTGTTTAATTACCTTTTCTGGAGTATAATCTTTAAATGCATTCCAATCATTCTTTGCAATTTTATCCCTATTTTCTTTTGTTAAAAAAGTTGTTAAAATTGAATGTAAATTATTTTCATTATACCATATTCCTTTTTCTTTTAAAAAATAAATATGAGCTTTATCAACATTAGGATTTAGTTTAATATTAGGTGTTGAAATAATTGGTTTGTTTTTAGTTGAAAATTCAGCGATAGATAATCCAAATGATTCACCTATATATCTTGCATGTAACATTGCGTCACATGTATTTATAAATTCTACTTTTTTGTTTAAATCAATTGTTTTTTCAATATGGATTATATTTGGTAGAAAATCACAAAATTTCTGTGTATTCATAAATATAAAATATATTTCTGGATTATCCTTTGCTACAGCATAAACAATTTTATGCACATAAGGAATATCAAATGCATCGTATCCTCCATATCTCCCGTATACAACAACATCTGTTGGAATATTTAATTCTTCTCTCATATTTTTATTATGGTCGGGCAAATTTACCATATGAGGAACAAAGGGTATTCTTTTATTATAACCTTTAATATATGGTGATATAGCAGCATAAACATTTCCATGTGGATGTTTACAGTTGAATACACAATGAACAACTGTTTTTTTTACCTTACTTACTTGCCCTTCATTTTCACCTGATTTAATTATATAAAATATATTGCAGTTTTGATTTATAAGAATTGGGTCTACTAAATTAAAATTATTAACACCAAATACATCAAACTCCATTTTAAATTTACTAATTACATCATTATTATTATCAGGTCTTGTTGTGTTATACATAATAATAGATTCATTACCTAAAATTTTTTTATTGTAATAAGCGTAATCATAAATAGCTAATGTTGTCCCTCTTTCATTTAAACAATTATCCCAAAAGGCTATTTTTACCATTATACAGTACTATATTATTATTTAATAATATTAGTTAATATGTTAATATGTAATTTATCTTACAGAGCTTTTAAAAATTCCATTAGCAGTGGCTTGCTTAGTAATTGTTGGTTCAGCCCAAAAAATATTAAAATTATTATAATAATTTATGTAATTTAACAAATGATCTAATGGCATAAAAATAATATAATTTGGTGAATTAATTTTTTCTAATATTTTTTTACAACATTTACTTGAAATTACATATGAGTCAGCACATCTTGTTGAACCATTTATACCTCCTGGAAATGGATTATTTAATTCAGTGCTTTTTTTATAAATATTTTGCTCAGGAACTAATCTATAATTTGGAATATTAACACCATGGCCTTCACCAAAAAATAACATATCCCAATCTGTTGGTAAATCATTAATATATTTTTCAATAATATTTTTAAAATTTTCTGATAATATTACATCATCTTCAAATATTACAGCATAATCATATTTTTCTGAAATTCTTTTGTAACATTCAAAATGATGCATTGATAAAGAAATTTCTGAATCATTTAAATTTCTAAATTTTCTTTTTTGATAGTCAGTTAACATATCTTTTCCATAATTTGAAACAAATTCACATTCTAAATCATATTTATTTAATTCTTTTAAAATGTGTTTTTTTCTATGCACAAGTTTATCATAGTGTATTACAAATATTTTCATATATATATATATAATATAGTTATATAAATGAATTCTTGTTGTATTTGTGGAACTATAAAAAATATTGGTCCTTATATTAATAAAGTTTTTGAAACTATTGAAAAAATTGGTTCTTACTTTGATAATTATGTAATAATATTATATTACGATAAATCAGACGACGATACCTTAGCAAAATTAAAGGAATATCAAGTCAAAAATAACAAATTAGAATTTTATGTAAATTGTCAATCAATGTCACCGTTTAGAACTCATAATATTGCAAAAGGTAGAAATTTTATAATTAATCGTATACAACAAAAATACCGTTCTTTTCAATATTTTATAATGATGGATTGTGATGATAGATGTGCGTTAGATATAAATGAAGAAGTTTTAATATCAAGTTTAAACAGGACTGATTGGGATGCATTATCATTTGTCCATCCAACTGGCGGATATTATGACTTTTGGGCACTATCAATTAGACCATATATTTTTAGTTGTCATCATTTTTACAATCAACTTTTAGGATTAAATTATATTATTGAACGTATTAAAAATACAGATAAAAATGATTTAATTCAATGTTGGTCAGCTTTTAATGGATTTTCTATATATAGAACTGACAAATTTATAAATTGTTGTTATGATGGCAGATTTAGAATTGACTACATACCAAAACAATTATTACTTGAAAATATAAAAGTTGCTGGACCAATTAACCCAAACGTACAACAAAATGAAGATTGTGAACATCGTCATTTTCATTTTCAAGCAATTTTAAAAAATAATGCAAGAATTATGATTAGTCCACAGCAAATTTTTTATTTATCTAAATAAATTATAAAGGTGTATTATATTTTATTAACAAACAATACATCATTTGTTATACGTATCTTTGCATTATCATTATTTATAGCCTGTACATGAAATGCTCTATGCTCACAATCTTCTTCATCCGCTTTTACATGTCCATAATCAGGAAATATCATTTGCGAATTTGCTGCAATTGCATGCGCTTTTAGATAATGTGATGGTATCAAATCAACTCGTATACGTCCATCGTAATATGTATTTAAAAACTTGTTTGTCCTATAAATAGAAAACCCATTAAATGATGAAATACATTGTAGCAATTCTTCCGGTTTTAGGTTGTCTAATTTTTTCGTAATAAATTTTTGTATTGTATAATAATTATGTATATTTGTATTTTCAAAGTGAATATAGCTAAAACAATAAGGATAAATAGATAACCCCCATATATCATAATACAGTGGACTTGTATTAAATGATAATCCATCCCAATCATCCCTTGCTAAATATTTTTGTAAAATTTCTGGTTTTACTTCTTTGCAGTTCACATCATCAAAATCCATCATTATAAAAAATGGAAAATCATTTGCTTTTTCCTTTACATAATTTAAACAAAAATTTCGTGCATGCGCTATTCGGTGTGTCCTATAAGGAGATATAAATTTTGGATTAACATAAAATAACATTTTGGGATTTTTAAGTTGATATGCTTTTAATTTTTCTAAAGTATCGTCGTCGGATTTATCATAATATATTACTATTTGGTAGTCATCAAATAATGAGCCAATTTTTTCAATATTTTCAAAAACTTTATCTAAAAAGGGTGCACAATTTCTAACTGGGCCGCAAATACAACACTTCATATAAATATAAAATCATATTAATATCTTTATATTATTTAAAATTGAATTTATTATTTATATTTGTCTCTTAATAACAAAATACAAACAACAAATATAAACAATAATAATACAAATTATGTTTCATCTGGCTTCCACACGTTTTAACAATACAACCTTTGCTGAAAATATGGCTTACAGGCAGTCCCACAAAATTAATGCTATATACGGCACCATGATTAGGATGCACTCTAAAATTAATATCGGTTCATTTCTCTTTATTATTGAAATGAACAATGAAACCAATATGATTGAGGGCATCAGTCTTGTCAAAAATTCACTGGTATTAGACAAAAGACACAAAATATATGATAATGATGACTATAATAGATACATTTATCGTAGCGACTATTGGCTCAGTCGCCAGCAAATTATGGACATTGACAGTAACGTGATTGAAACATTTGATAAAATGTTATTCAAGGGAAAAACTCACATGAAACGAGCTTGTGGTATCACTGTTTTAAATGAAAAATTGTTTATCACTTGGAAATTAGTTATGACTCATTGGAAAGAACATATTAGACGTATATTTATTCAAGTGTTTGCACCTAATAAATGTCATAATAGATATAATTATCTATGTAAAAAATTATTGGATGCAACCACAGACGACCCTGATGTTGCTGTTGACCCGGTTGAACCAGTCATACTTGATGACTTGGAAACTGGAATAGACACATTGTCTTTACTAAAATGATTATGTAACTGAATTACGCTGTATACCAATATAACAACTATTATCATTCCGATTAAATAATGTATTCCATCAAAAATAATTCCACGTATACTCATATTCCTATATACTAAATTATAATAATTTTTATTTTTCAATTATTATACTTTTACTTTCTCTTTTTATTTAGTTATTGCTTTTACATGTATAGTTTTGTAAAATCATTATTATAATAATGAAAACTTAAGAAACTAACTAAACCAATAATAACATCAACTAATAGATATATCCAAGCAAAAGTATTACCATTTATTGCATTATATGCAAATAACAAGTATAGTAGTCCATGAACAGGTCTTAAATTATCCCACCATATTTTATCACCAAATACTTCTGCACCGGTTTGTCTTGAACCAGTCAAAAACAAATAAAAAAAACCAATAGCGGGCAAAATAGATAAATAACCCATATATTGCAAATAAGTTTTATTGACAGTTTTTGCTAAGTATACAAATAGACTTCTTGTTCCTATACATCCAAATAAAAATAATAAGAATCGTTTTTGTGTTGTATTCATATTATATTATATTGATGTTATAATAAAAGGTATAAACGATATTTATCAATAAATGTTTCGGCTCAATTGCGGCAAATTATACAATAAATTTCTGATTTTATTTACATTTCCTACCCCATCCGGCACTACAAAAGTAAGTCCCATCAATTTGATAACTGCCTTATTAAATATTTCGGATAATTTGTCGTTATCTTCAATACGTTTACGATTATCCTGTTTCCATTTTGTCAATTCACATATCAGCAATTTATGTACCCTTTTAATCAGCTGCATGAATTCAGTCGGCTCCATTTGTCTCCAAACTGAATCATTTTGTTCCCCCTTTTCACAAATATAAAATGTATTTGGTTTATCTTTAAAACAGCTTATCGGATACACTATATCTGTGTCACTTAAATTATAATCAAATACACAATGATATGTTTGAAATACATTGTTTTCCATCAAATAGTCAAAATGTGTTGCATTTACTTCTATTAACATGGTAACCCACTCTAAGAATCCAACTGTTGCGTTCACATTTGCATTCAACCAACTTATAACATCCTGTTTCTTTTTTCTTCTTGCTATCCACTGTTGCAGCTCATCCAATTTGGTCTCCATTTTATTATATTTTGTTGATAACTCCTGCACAATTTTAACTAACTGGTCGTAACTCGGCTTGTCTCCTATTTCTTCATCTTCAGTAATCAGTTCTGATTTGGGTTTTGATTTGAAATCGCATAGCAACTTGTGTTTATCAAGTGATGTCTTTCTTGTGTATTCCTTTTTACAAATTAAACATCTATATTTGTATATTTGAATTGTTTCTTGATTATTCATCTATTATTACTGTTGCCAATACGTATTAATTCGCAAAAAATTCAATTTTATATAAAATATAATAAAGTTTATATATAATATAAATGGCGACATTAGGTAATTCATGTAATAACAATATCATAGATAAACCTGCATGCAGATACACCGGTGGATACAGTAATATGGCTTCTAATGACCCGGCAACACAATATTACCGTCAAAAAATTATTCAAAATACTGTCCGAGTTAAATCTTCGTTATATACGATGAATTTAGGTGCATTAAATGTATATCAGAAACCCAAAGATGTGTATAGTGCAGTTGATATTTCAGGAAATAAATACATTGTCAGTCCCGGCGTCAATTGGAATCAGATGAGTGACCGAAAAGAACCACATGTTCAGCAATTTAGGTCTGGTTCTAATTCCAGCAGGATCTGGCGGAAAACCGGTCCCGGTGCATTATCGCCTGGTGGGAGTGGGGTTGATATTAAACATAACTCGTACGAAAGATATTTAAATAGGTTGAAAGGCAAAGCACCTCTTAGAAGAGGAGTTATTCCGCCCAATTTTGGTGTCCCGGTTATACCATTTAATCGGGCATACCCTATTTACGGTGGCAAAATAATGAAAACATCCATTATTAATGACTGCAATTGTCCAGTAATACAAAACCATGAAACAATAGATAAAAAGTTTATTAAGGGTAGCGACATACAAGATCAAATTAATGATGTTATTTATCACTATTATGATATTGAGTCGGCACCAGGAACACAAAGAACGGCAAATTGTGCTACAGATGGCACTGCAACAGCATCGTCAACGCTGAGTAGTTTATATAATGTTAATTATGTTAATGCAAGTTATCTTGGAAATAACCGAACCAGTTTTTTCAATACAGGTACTTAAATATTTAAGAAAATCTATTAAGAAAATGTAAAATTAAAATATTTGTAATAATTATATGTTTCGTATCAGAATGAATTTAACAAATCCGAATGTGCAACAAGCTGCTGCGATGGCCGCTGCTGCTAAACCAACTCTTACCCAATTTAGAGCAGGTGCACTAAACTCATCCATGATTGGTCGTGTTCATAATGTAAAACCCGGTTGCAGCTCTTGCGGTAAAAAAGTAGCGTAAATAATAAAAAATAGATTGAATATTAAGGAAATCATATTACATTTACTTTTCAGTAATAAATGTAATACTAATATTATATCCAATAATATTATAATGTCTTCGTCTGATACGAGTAATGTTACTGCATATCCGCAAGGCTCTTTAAATCGTTCGTCTTATTACCGAACCATGTTTGATACAACTGTATTACCCTACAACAAATCATTTAACAATTGTTCCAATACTCTATGTTACACGTCAAGTAAGGGGACTTTTATATATAAACCCCATACTGCGTATGGTATGGTCGGTACCACTTCGGCGTCCTATCTCGCCAGACGACGTCGTCTCTAATTATGCATTATTATTTCTGTGTCGCTGCATATTATGGTCTCGTTATAATTAAAATATGAAAATATAGCGAAAACAGGAGTGGCAATAGTCGGCCACACGGTGTTTTTGAGTGATTTTCGGTTTATGCAAAAGCGTGACCATATTAGATCTGGGTTTTTTCTATCATTATTTTACATTTTTTTTCAGTAAGAAAGTCTAGTTTCAAAAAGTAAATTGGTTTTCGAAATTGGACATACTTTTCATGTCCATTTTTGAAAAACGGAAAATAGTTTCGGAAAAAGCTGTTTTTTTTTGCATTTGTTACCATAATGCTCTAAATTTTATTTTTGCAGTGAAAAAAAGTGTTACGATAACTTTTTAAAAAATTATTGCGTTAAAAGTATTTAGAGAAATATAACTAATAATATTAACAATGTTGTTAACAAAAAGTTGCAAAAAAGTTGCACCGAATTATTGTTGCGAACCTTGTGACTATGTTACAAGCAGAAAAAGCAGTTACGACAAACATATTTTAACTGCAAAACACAAAGTTGCAAATTCTTTTAACATCCTTAACAAGGAAATAACTGAAAAAAAGGAAAATAAGGAAATTAATGATGATCAACTCATAAATGCAGTGGCAACTGAACCTGATTTTATTTGCGGCACGTGTAAAAAGGAATATAAGTCACGTGTCGGACTATGGTATCACAGTAAACATTGTCTTATTACAGGGGAAATGGATAACGGAACAGTAGTATTAGAAACCGATAATTTTATTAAAGGCAGCAATGAATTTAAATTATTAACAAATTTGGTTGTAGAATTAGTTAAACAGAATAATGAATTTAAAGAACTGGTATTGGATCAAAATAAACAATTGCATGAAATGGCTTCTAAAATTTGCACTAATAGTGGCACCAGTAATACAAATATAAATAGCAATAATAATAATACAAATAAATTTAATATTAACTTTTTCTTGGATGAAAAATGTAAAGATGCATTAAGTATTTCTGATTTTGTTGGCCAGCTGCAAATAGACAATGATGATTTGGAGGAAACCGGGCGTCTTGGCTTTGCCAAAGGTATTAGTAAAATATTTATTAATGGACTTAAAGAATTAGATTTATATAAAAGACCTCTGCATTGCAGCGATGCCAAGAGAGAAACCCTTTATATCAAAAATGATGAAAATGAATGGATTAAAGATAATGATGATAAAACCATTTTAACGAAGGCTATCAAGGATGTCGCTAATAAAAATATCAAACAAATCAGCGAATGGCAAAAAACAAATAGGGCGTATACAGATCCTGATTCTAAAGTAAACGATAAATATATGAAAATCGTTTTTGAATCCATGCCCGGCTCCACTAAAGAAGAAACGTATAGAAATTATGAGAAAATTGTGAAAAATGTCGTTAGAGACTGTGTTATTCCTATCACTGAAAAATAACGGTTATCTCATTTCTTTCACTTCTTTCACTTTCTTTCACTTCTTTCACTTTCTTTCACTTCTTTCACTTTCTTTCACTTCTTTCACTTCTTTAAGTTGTTTTATAATATATATTATTAAGTCTTTCACTACGAAGAAGTTGTTTTATAATATATAATATTCCTTTAAGTTGTTTTATAATATATATTATTCCTTTAAGTTGTTTTATAATATATATTATTCCTTTAAGTTGTTTTATAATATATATTATTCCTTTAAGTTGTTTTATAATATATATTATTCCTTTAAGTTGTTTTATAATATATATTATTCCT
>Ga0214919_10000530_pt1 | contig 64731 bp, 61 predicted proteins | sample LL1503_MetaG_FD_177994 | JGI IMG/M metagenome (GOLD analysis project Ga0214919, IMG submission 177994) | Freshwater microbial communities from Lake Lanier, Atlanta, Georgia, United States - LL-1503 | ecosystem: Environmental > Aquatic > Freshwater > Lake | place: USA: Georgia | collected... | reverse complement strand
AACTAGGCCATCCACAACCGCTATCAAATTTGGCATTGCTCTTAAACAAAGGATTGCCGCAGGCTGCACAATGATAGGTGCCCAATTTTTTAGAGGTTTCGAACGGACTTGTAAAAGGTCTTTCGGTTCCTTTTTCGCGAGCAATGGCATATACTTCTGGCGAAAGCAGGTTTTTCCATTCACTATTTGTTAAAACGAGTTTACTGCTATCGGTATGCGAATAATTGGGATGGGTATTATTTTTTGATTGGTCCATACTGGTTTTTTTTGAAGGCTGATTTTGAGAATAACAACTTTGTAAACAAAGGATTGCTAAAAAAATACTGAGTAATTGTTTCATTGTATTAGAAATTATTCACGTTAAAAATAATTAAAACAGAATGGTTTTAATGGAATAAGATTTTCTGGTATCTATTTTACAAATCAAGCCACATATTGTTCTTATAATAAAAGGATTTTTAAAGTTAACGCTATTTGTTAACTATTTTTTAAGTGCAACAACGTATATTTGTTATTCATTCAAGGATAGCCAATACATGTTTAATATTATTCTGTTCGGACCTCCCGGCAGCGGCAAAGGAACCCAAAGCGAGAAGCTCATCGAAGCATACGGATTAGTCCATTTATCTACCGGTGATATTTTAAGGTCTGAAATTGCCAAAGCAACAGCGCTTGGTTTAGAAGCCAAGAGTTTAATGGATCAAGGCCAACTTGTTCCTGATGCTGTGGTAATTGGAATGATACGTTCTGCACTAGACAATAATCCACAAGCAAAAGGATTTTTGTTTGATGGCTTTCCAAGAACAGAAGCACAAAGTGTTGCACTTGATGCGCTTTTACAACAAAAAAATACAGAGATTGGCGTTGTGTTGGCCTTAGAAGTAAGCCAAGACGAATTGGTAAAACGCTTGTTAAACCGAGGTCTTACTAGTGGACGCAGCGATGATACCAACGAAGCCATTATTAGTAATCGCATAGCAGAATACCAAAACAAAACCACTGTTGTGGCTAATTATTACCGCCAGTTTAATAAAGTGGTAGCCATTAAAGGCGAAGGAACTGTAGACGATATTTTTACTGCGCTTGCTACAGAAATAGACAGCCGCTTAGCTTAATAATTGTTTTTTATAAATCATCAAATTCATAGATGGGATCAATATGATCACCAGGCGCTATTTCAAAAACGGGCTTGATAATTCCATCGTGTAAATCATATACCCATCCATGAATATGCGGCCGTTGTTCTGATTTCCAAGCTTTTTGTACAATAGAAGTTTTGGCTAAATTCATTACTTGTTCTTGTACATTTAATTCCACCAACCTATTTACGCGCGTATCTTCTGTTTCAATGGCATCTATCTCATTTCGATGGATGCGATACACGTCTTTAATATTGCGCAACCATTTATTAATAATACCCAAATTATGATTGGTCATTGCTGCACGAACCCCACCACAACCATAATGTCCGCAAACAATAATGTGTTTTACTTTTAAAACTTCTACTGCATATTGTAACACGCTCAACATATTCAAATCGGTATGCACCACCATATTAGCCACATTACGGTGTACAAAAATTTCTCCGGGATTTGTACCTGTAATTTCATTAGCGGGCACTCGACTATCACTACATCCAATCCATAAATATTCTGGTTCTTGTAATTCTACCAACCTAGAAAAATACTCAGGGTCTTGTGCTAGCTTTTTAGAAGCCCAAGATTTGTTGTGTGCTAATAATTGTTGATACGTAGGCATATTTAATTGTTAGGTCTTACAAAGATAGTATGCAACGATAAAGCGCTAGCCTGAATACTTAAATATTTAATCCGCCGCAAGCGCTAAGTACCTGTCCGGTAATATAAGAGCTCCAATCACTGGCTAAAAAAAGCGTGGTATTGGCTATTTCTTCTGCTTTACCAAAACGGCCCAATGGTATTTTTTTAAGAAAATCTGCTGCACCATCTCCGTCTTTTAAATAATGTGTCATATCTGTTTCTACAAATCCTGGGGCAATGGCATTGCATCGAATATTTCTACTGCCTAATTCTAAAGCCACCGATTTAGTAAAACCAATGATTCCAGCTTTAGACGCAGCATAACTGCTTTGGCCTGCATTTCCGCGCACCCCAACAATAGAACTCATATTAATAATGCTACCCGTTTTGGCTTTCATCATTGGGCGAATCACTTGTTTGGTCATGTTAAACACACTTTTCAAGTTAATGTCCATCACATCGTCCCATTGTTCGGCTGTCATGCGCAACAATAAATTATCTTTTGAAATACCTGCATTGTTTACGCAAATATCTACCGTGCCAAATTCTTTTACAACCTCATTTACAAAAGATTCACATTCTGCAAAAATGGCGGCATTGCTTTTATAGGCCCTGGCTTTTACACCCAATGCTTGAATTTGTGCTTCTAAACTAGCTGCTTTTTCTGCACTACTATCACTCACATAAGTAAATGCAACATGTGCACCTTGCTCGGCTAATTTTAAGGCAATTGCCGCACCTATTCCACGTGCTGCGCCAGTAACAATGGCTACTTTGTTTTCTAATAGTTTCATATGTATCCTTTTAAATCAAACACAAATGTAAAATAATTGCGTGGAAAGAAGCATTCGGTTGTTTAATTAGATATTTTTAGCCAAGTATGAATGGCCACAACAACCAAAAGAAGACCTTAGTTTTTGCTTTTTTACTCGAAACCATTTGCGTTACCTATGCCCTAAAATTAACTAGTTTAACGGGTATTACTAGTATATTATTCAGCTTGTGTGGCCTAGTTATTGCCCTTTGTTTTTTGGTAATTCCTGAACCCACTGTTGTAAACAATTTAGCCGCAGCAAAAAAGTTTTTTCCTTATAGATTATTGCTTACAATTATTGCCTTAATTACTATTAGTGCCGCTGCTTTTAAATGGATGGAAGATGCACCGCTCAATTACCACGAAGGTGATATGTTGCCCATTATTAAAATTATGTGTCAGCGTTTTTTAAGTGGCAATTGGCGCCATGTGTATGATCTGATTCCCGAAATTTGGGGAGGAATACAACCCATTTATTTACCCGCCATGTGGTTGCCATTTAGCCTTCCAGTTTTTTTAGGAATTGATTTAAGATGGATGACGGTGCTAGTTCTTTTTATTGTAGCTAGTATATTTATTTGGCGCATACAAATGCAACATAAAAAAGCACCTTATATATTTTTTGCTGCATTTTTATTAATCTGGTGGCTATTGTCTGCAGAAAATGCTGGGCTCATTCCTTATACCGAAGAGGGCGTGGTGATTGGGTTTTATAGTTTGTTAGCCATTGCGCTCACCAAAAAAAATGCTTGGCTCATTGGCTTTGCAACAGCACTGTGTATATTAAGTAGGTATGCGATTATTGGTTGGTTACCTGCTATGATTATTTATTTTACAATTAATAAAAACTACAAAAAACTATTGCAATTTTGTTCGATAGGATTGATTTGTTTTGCTCTTTTGGTATTGAGTCCATTTGGTTGGCAAACATTTTTAAAACTCGCAGCTATTCCATCAGAATACATTGGATTTACGGCTAGGGTTTGGCACGACGCGCCAGTTGTTTTTAAAGAAAGTTTGGGATGGGCTAAATTTTTTGGTCCAAAAAATATTGCTTTACAACACTATTTATTAGTGGGCATGTCATTATTTTTTCCAATGTTATTTATGCTAGTTGCGCTGTCATTACAAAAAAAATTATCCCTCACCAATCACCACTTACCTTTTGCTACACTCAAAATAACTTTGGTTATTTTTTACACATTGGTGGATGTGCCCTATCTCTATTTATTTTATACAGGATCTTTTGTGAGTCTTTTTTTAGTCACTTATTTATTGGCGGGAGATAGTATAAAAAACACAACACTAGTGAAAGATTAACCCAAATTTTTTGCGCGCATTTGTGCGAGTATTTCATCAATATAAATACGATCATTACTTAGTCTTGGAATCTTGTGTTGTCCGCCCAGCTTGCCTTTACTGCGCAACCACTCGTAAAATACCGATTTGTTTAAAGAATGAACAATGGGCATAATCAGTGCAATATCTTTATAGCGTTTTGCCTCGTAGTCACTATTTACAGATTTAAGTGCACAGTCTAATTCGTACGCAAATGCATCTACGCTTTCTGGCATTTGTTCAAACTCAATTAACCATTCATGTGCGCCCTTGGTATCATCGCCAATGTATACGGGTGCAGCGGTATAATCATTTACAACTAGGCCTGTTTTTTGGCAAGCAATGGCAATTGCTTTGTCGGCATTGTCTGCAATTAGTTCTTCGCCAAATGCATTAATGTATTGCTTTAATCGTCCACTCACTTTTATTTTAAAAGGATATTTCGACACAAATTGCACCGTATCGCCAACTAAATAACGCCACAGCCCGCCGTTGGTACTAATAACAAGTGCATAATTTTTTGCCAATTCCACTTTGTCTAATCCAATTGTTTTGGGTTGTTCAGTACCATATTCTTCTACGGGCATAAACTCATAAAAAATCCCATGGTTTAATAACAACAACATCCCTTCTTGGTCTGGATTATTTTGTGCTGCAAAAAAACCTTCGCTAGCATTATACATTTCTAAATACGTAATACCTGGGCCAATTAATTTTTTAAATTGTTCGCGATAAGGTGTAAACGAAACACCACCATGCACATATAATTCTAAGTTGGGCCATACCTCTTTTAAGTTGGCTTTTCCGGTGATGGCTAATATTCTTTTAATTAATACAAGCGTCCAAGTTGGCACGCCTGCAATAGAAGTAACATTCTCTTCAATGGTAGATAGCGCAAGGCTTTCAATCTTTCCTTCCCATTCGTCCATTAGTGCAATGGATAATTCTGGGGTGCGAATCCATTGTCCCCAAAAAGGTGCATTTTGTAATAATACGGCACTCAGGTCTCCATACTGAACATCCTCATTCATTTTACTAATTTGATGACTGCCACCAATCACCAAACTTTTTCCGGTTAGTAAATCACTGTTGTTATTAAAGTGATAATACATGGTAAGCACGTCTTTGGCCGCTTGAAAATGCGTGTCTTGTAAACTCTCTTTGGTTATAGGGATAAACTTACTTTTATCAGTAGTAGTGCCGCTACTTTTTGCAAACCAACTCACAGGTGTATTCCAGAGCAATTGCTCGTCTTCGCCATCCATGATTCGTTCTATATAGGGCTTTAAATCTTCGTATTCTTGAATGGGCACCGCTTGTTTAAAATTGCGGATAGTAAACATTTCTTTGAACCCATATTTTCTACCAAACTCGGTGTATTGGCCATGGGTAATTAGGTCTTGTAATACTTCACGCTGTGCGGTAATGGGTTGGTTTATCCACTCTTCTATTCGACCATGTCGTAAACGCGCCAGGCGAGATATAGCAGGGCTTAATATTTTCATGGTTTTGAAGCTGCGTTTTCTTTACCCATATCAATGATCCAGTCTTTTCTTTTTAATTCAAAATTGGTTCCTAAATATAAGCTACGCACTTTTTCGTCATCGGCCAATTCTTCGGCAGTTCCGTGCTTGAAAATTTTTCCTTCAATTAATAAATAAGCCCTATCACAAATAGATAAGGTTTCATTCACATTATGATCAGTAATTAAAATACCAATGTTTTTAAACTTCAATCGTGCAACCACACTTTGAATATCTTCTACCGCAATAGGATCTACCCCAGCAAAAGGTTCATCCAACAAAATAAATTTAGGATCCACCGCTAAGGCGCGCGCTATTTCGGTTCTACGGCGTTCGCCACCGCTCAAACTATCGCCATTATTACTACGTACATGGTGCAGGTTAAATTCGTCTAATAAAGACTCAAGTTTATGGCCACGTTCTGCTTTGGTGAGTTTGGTCATTTCTAAAACGGCCAAAATATTATCTTCAACTGTTAGTTTTCTAAATACGCTTGCCTCTTGTGGCAAATAACCAATACCCATTTGCGCACGCTTGTACATGGGTAGTTTGGTAATATTCATGTTGTTTAAAAAAACATCGCCTTGATCTGGTTTAATTAATCCAACCACCATATAAAAGGTAGTGGTTTTTCCAGCACCATTAGGGCCAAGCAAACCAACAATTTCTCCTTGTTGCACTTGCACGCTTACATTATTTACAACGGTTCTTCCCTTGTAACTTTTTATTAGGTCTTTGGTATGGATGGTTAGGCTCATATATTACTTGTAAAAATACAGTTGTTGCCTTTAAGATGCTATTGTTCAAACAGATATTTTAAGATTTGTTATCTATTAATCCAACAAATATGCTTTCAAGCACTTACATCTATGGTTTTTTTGATGTTTGTAGTATGTTTGCAAATATTTAGCAGCTATGAAAGTGATTGAACATATTGCCCAGGCAAAAGATACCTTGGTTTCATTTGAGGTATTACCACCATTAAAAGGCAAGACCATTATTACCTTGTACGACCATTTAGACCCATTGATGGAGTTCAAACCCTCTTGGATAAATGTTACCTACCACCGTAGCGAAACCATGTTCAAGAAAAAAACCGACGGCACTTTTGAAAAAGTAGAAGTACGCAAAAGACCTGGAACAGTGGGTATTTGTGCGGCTATTATGAACCATTATAAAATTGATGCGGTTCCACATATTATTTGTGGCGGTTTTACAAAAAGAGAAACCGAAGACGCATTAATTGACCTAGACTTTTTAGGAATAGACAATGTATTGGTGTTGCGTGGAGATGCTGCTAAAAACGAAACTGCTTTTGAATCAGAGCCAGGAGGCAATCATTTTGCCATTGATTTGTTGAAACAGGTGAGCAATATGAATAACGGCGTTTACCAAGACGAAGACATTAAAAGCGGTGGTAAAACACAGTTCTGTATGGGCGTTGCGGGATATCCTGAAAAACATTTTGAAGCGCCGAATTTAGAAATAGACTTACTAAAATTGAAAGAGAAAGTAGACGCTGGTGCAGACTATATTATGACGCAAATGTTTTTTGACAACCAGAAGTTTTTTGATTTTGTAAAAGCTTGCAAAGCAATGGGTATTAATGTACCCATCATACCAGGTTTAAAACCTATCACCAATAAAAAACAACTCTCTGTTTTACCACGTATTTTTCATGTAGACATTCCAACCGATTTATCGAATGCTATCATGAAATGCAAAACAGATGCAGACTGTGAGCAAGTTGGAACCGAGTGGTTAATTCAACAAAGCAAAGAATTAAAAAGCTTTGGTTCCCCAGTACTACACTACTACACTTTAGGAAAACCTAAAGTGATTTGGAATGTAGTAAAAGAATTATTTTAATTTATTTTTTTGCGGCCAGCTTGACTTTAATTAAATCATCAAACTGCTCAAGACTTAGTTGTTTGGCAATGATGTGTTTTTCTTTGTCTAGCAAATAAAGTGTAGGTGTTTTATATACATCATACAATTGTTTGTATCCTGCTTGACCAGCTTTTTCTATAGCCACACGCGCTTCTTTTGTTTGATACACATGCACCCAATTATTTAGTTGTTTTTCTGCTATAAATTTTTTCCAAGCAGGTAATTCGGTGTCAACAATATTTACAGAATAAATAGCAACGCCCAATGCTTTCCACTTGGCTTTATACATTGAATCTAAACGCGGAATTTCTTCTTTACAGTGTCCACAATTGGGGTCCCAAAAAGCAACTATCGTAAAAGGCGCTTGAACACTATAAAGTGGTTTTGTTTTTCCAGTAGTATCTGTTAAATCCAATACTGGCGCGGGTTGCCCAATTTGATTGGTCATTAAACTATAAGCCCTTTCAAAGATGGTTTTCTTTGATGCAGGATTAAGTAAAGTAGTGTCGCCTTTGGCATAAAAATTTTCAAACAAGTATACAAACACTTTGTCTTGACCCATAAATTCTGGGGTGATGTATTTGTTGGTAAACTTGGTTAATAAATACGGATAAATTTCTTTGCCCGTTCTTGCCATTAGCAACATGTATTTCACTTCATTAATAATTGAATCCGATTCTGGCGACACGTAGTATTTATAATAGAAATCTAACTTAGTTTCAAAAAAAGGTGTGCGCAATAAACGATCGTCATTGAAACTTACATCATCCCAAAAATGATTTTTTACAAATTGATAAGGGTATAAAGAATCTGGAACATTTTTTACAATAGGAACCGGTGGCGCAGTTGGTCTTTTCATGGTATTAAAAAGCATAGCCATTAATGAATTAGGATACTTTTTTATAATGTCTTCGCGGGAATCTTGCAGTTCTTTATCGCCCGCAATAATTTGATTTCTTATACGATTAGAATCGGCTGTGGTGGTCGCTGCATGATATGCTTTTTCCATTTCCTGTAATTCTTTACCACGTGTATTTGTAAAGCTAGAATAGGTTTTAAATAATTGATTTTCTAGAGATCCGGTAATAACTACTTTTTCTTTTTGAGCCGTATCTGCTACAATGCTAAAGTGTTGCTCCTTATCCATCAATAGCTCAAACTGAATACTCAACTGGGGTGATACCACAAAATACACACCACTCGTTAATTTATCAGGACCCTTAAAAACACCTTTACTATTATTATCTAAAAAAGCAGAATCAACCAAGGCCTTGCCTTTTCCGTAATAACTGCCTAAATAGATCCAACAGTTTTTAAGCGGAGTAAGGGTAATGGAAATTGATTTTCCTGATGGCACCAAGGATTGGGCTGGAGCTATTTTTTTTGCCTGAGCACTAGCAAACACACTGTAAATCATTAAAAGGCCTATAATAGAAATTCGCTTCATATACTATAAAATTGGGCATAAAAATAGGAAAATAGCATTTACCCAACAGTAGTTACATTTGCAAAAGTGAGAAAACAGAAAAAAAACATTGTTTTAGAGCAATTATTGGTAGAAGATTATGCTGCAGAAGGAAAATCCTTGGCCAGAATTGACGGCAAAGTGGTTTTTATTGAAGGCGCAGTACCCGGCGATGTGGTAGACGTACAAGTATCTAAAAGCAAAAAAGATTGGGCAGAAGGCCATGTAGTAAAGTTTCATAGCTATGCCCAAGAGCGCGTAAAACCTTTTTGTAGCCATTTTGGGGTTTGTGGAGGATGCCAATGGCAGATGCTCCCTTACGAAAAGCAATTGTTCTACAAGCAAAAACAAGTAAACGATAATTTAACGCGTATTGGAAAGATAGCACTACCGGCTATGTTGCCCATTATTGGCGCAGAGCAAACAGAACAATATCGCAATAAAATTGAATATACGTTTGGAACTAAAACCTTTATTCCTAGCGAAACATTTAGGCAAATGAAGGCCGATGGTGTAGACCTTAGTAATCTAACGGGTGGCGCAGGTTTTCATGTACGCGGCTTTTTTGACAAAGTAGTAGAAATTGATACTTGCTATTTACAAGCCGAGCCTACCAACCGCATTAGAAAAATGGTAGCAGCTTTTTCGGTTGAAAAACAAATTCCTTTTTACGATGTGCGCAAACACGAAGGATGGCTAAGAAATATGTTTATCCGAAACAGTACTACCGGAGAGCTAATGGTAAATATTATTTTTGGCCACGAAAACGAAGCTAATCGAATTGAGCTACTCAATAAAGTGTTGCAAAAGTTTCCAGAAATTACTACCCTATTATATACCATCAATACCAAATTCAACGATAGCCTCTTTGATTTGTATCCGCAGGTGTATTTTGGAAAGGGTTATATTATAGAAAAACTCGAAGAATTCTCGTTTAAAATCAGTCCAAAATCTTTTTTTCAAACCAATACACGTCAGGCACAGCGCTTGTACCAGGTTACCAGAGATTTTGCAGAACTCAATGGCACACAAACGGTGTATGATTTGTATTGTGGCACTGGAAGTATTGGGATTTTTGTAAGTAAATTTGCTAAAAATCTCATTGGAGTAGAAGTTGTTGCCGAAGCCATTGAAGACGCAAAAGAAAATGCTGCACTCAATCAAATAGAACACAGCAATTTTTTTGCTGGAGATGTAATAGATATATGCAATGATGCGTTCTTTATACAGCATGGTAAACCCGATGTAATTATTACCGATCCGCCAAGAGCGGGTATGCACGAAAAATTAGTTAAAAAATTATTAGAAATAGCGGCCCCTACTATTGTTTATGTAAGTTGCAACCCAGCAACTCAGGCTAGAGACCTGGCCTTGCTAGATGAAAAATATCGGGTTGAAAAAATTCAACCAGTAGATATGTTTCCGCATACATTACATATAGAGAACGTGGTTCAATTAAAATTAAAGGAAGGAATATGACAGAATTTAGACCCAGCAGATTTGAAGTTTTACCCACTATTGTAAAAAATCTGTTAATCATTAATGGTTTATTTTTTCTGGCGCAGAAATCATTTGATGGGCCAGGTGTAGAATTTTCTTTCGAAAATGTTTTAGCGCTTCATGCATGGCAAAGTAGTTTATTTCGCCCATGGCAATTGATTACGCACATGTTTTTGCACGGAGATGTGATGCATATTTTTGGAAATATGCTGGCACTTTGGATGTTTGGATCTGTACTAGAAAATTTATGGGGACCTAAAAGATTTTTAACCTTCTATTTGGTTTGTGGATTGGGTGCAGCTTTAATGCACTTACTGTTTTTAAGTTACGAGACGGTTCCTTTAATGAAAGACTATGCACGTTTAATGCAAGACCATACTGCAAATGCCTTATTTTTCTTTGCACAAAAACACCCTGGTGCGTTTTTTCACCAAAGCGATTTAGCCAATTTAGTGGCTAATAATCCCAACGATTCTCAAGCGCTCAATCAACTTTTTGAATCAGTTGCAGGTTATTATGAGTCAAGTTTAAATACGGCAACTTTGGGCGCTAGTGGTGCGGTTTTTGGTATTTTAGCTGCCTTCGTTTACCTATTTCCTAACACCTATATTTATTTGTATTTTTTGGTTCCTGTAAAAGCAAAATATATAGGGATTGTTTATTTTGCTTGGGAATTGTATTCGGCCCTTCGTAATTCGGCAGGAGACAATGTTGCAAGATGGGCACACGTTGGTGGAGCGATTGTTGGATTAATTATTGTAATGACTTGGAACAAAAAGAAAAGAAATACGTTTTATTAATAACCTATACAAAAACGTCTAGGAATTTTACACCAATAATATGCCTGAAAGAAGCTATAAAACCAATCGTTCGATACTATTAGGTCAAGATAATAATGCATTAGTTTACTTGGTAGCCATTAACCTGATGATTTTTGCACTACTGAGCTTTATTAAAATCATTTATTATCTCTCTGAAATACCTATTGAACTTTTCTATTCGCAAATGCAAGATTGGTTTGTACTTCCTGCATCTATTGAAAAGTTTTTAACAAAACCTTGGGTGCTGTTTACTTACTTATTTACCCATGCAAGTATTTGGGGATTAATTAGCAGCTTACTTTGGCTTTGGAGTTTTGGTTATATTTTACAAGACTTAACAGGGAATAATAAATTAATTCCTATTTATTTATACGGTGGAATTGCTGGTGGAATTGGCTACTTAATTCTAATGAATATTTTTCCGGTTTGGGCCAACCATATTCAAACTATTGAACCCCTAATTGGTGCTGGCGCTGCTGTGATGGCTGTGGCTGTTGCAACTACAACACTTGCCCCAAATTATCGCATCTTTCCTTTAATGAATGGCGGAATTCCTTTGTGGGTGCTACTAATTATTTATGGATTGATTGATTTTGCAACCTTAGGTTCGGCAAACGCAGGTGTTGCGGTATCGCATTTAATAGCAGGGGGTATTGGCTATTTGTTCATCCAACAATTGCGAAGAGGCAATGACTGGGCAGCTTGGATGAACCAATTTTTTCATTGGTTAAATGATTTGTTTAGTCCAACAAAAAAACTACATCAACCATCCGCTACAAAAAAGAAAAAAAACAACGCGCCTCAAGATACCCAACAAAAAATCGATGCATTATTAGATAAAATAAATCAAGAGGGTTACCAGTTTCTTACCAATGAAGAAAAATCTTTTTTAAAAAAAGCAAGTAAAGAAGATTTATTGTAATGGCTTTAAAAAAATCTATTTTTTTGCGTGGCATTTTTACAATTGGCTGTTTATATTCAGCATGTTATTTATTGGCTTGTGCCACCCCTTTTATTAGTCCAGTGCATGGATATTTTTTTTCGTTTGCATCCTTATTCTTTCCTTTTATTTTATTGGGAATGATTGGCTGGGTATTGCTTAGTTTGCTTTTTTATAGGCGTTGGTTTTTGCTATTTCTATTTTGCTTAGCCGCCGGTTATCAAAATATTAGTGCCATTTTTGGTTTTCATCCAACACAGCATTATAGTCAAAAAAAAATGGCTGGAAATATTCGCATACTTTCTTGGAATGTGAATGGTTTTTTAACCAGTAGCAATAAAACTAATGCAAAAGTTTTAGAGATGATGGCATTGATTAAATCATCTGATGCAGACATTTTATGTTTTCAGGATTACTCTGTTAATAAAAACGAAACCGTTAATACAAGCCCCGAATTTATTAGCCAATCTACACAACTAAAACATGTATTCTTTAGTAAAACAGGAGAGAATTATGGCGTAATTATTTTTTCTCGTTGGCCTTTTGTACAACAATGCAATGTGCCTTATTCAAACATTGATTCTCCCGAGAACTTAGCTTATGTAGATATACAAACACCCTACAAAGTATTAAGGGTATATAATACACATTTAAGTTCCATGAATATGCACGTGCCAATCAATAATATGCCCAATTCAGTTCCTATAAAATCTATTTATTACGATAAGGCTATTTTATTACAAAAATCAAAGCTTAGTAGGCTTGCCTATTTCGACAAACTACACACAAAGCAAGGTTTCCTCATTAAAAAATCGCTAGATAGCACAGCACTTCCATTTGTTTTTACCGCAGACTTAAATGCGGTTCCATCTAGTCATGTGTACCATACCGTTTCTGAGGGGCTTTCAGATGCATTTTTATTGAAAGGATTTGGTTTTGGAAGAACCTATGATAGTTTATCGCCTACGCTTAGAATAGATGTTTTATTAACCAATCAGCTAGTTACGGTTAAACAATTCAAAGTGGCACGTGTGCATTTAAGCGATCATTTTCCCATAATTTCAGATATTCAAATCAATCCCTGATTTTTATGTAAATTTATTGAATGGCTAAAAACATTTTTCGCCGGGCTTTCAAATCGTTCTGTTTAACTATTACCATTGTATTAGCGGTACTATTTTTATTTGCCTGCTTGTCTCCATATATTGATCCTACTACTTGGTGGTTTAATGGATTTACCGGATTATTAGTACCCTATTTAATTTTACTCTTGTTCTTTGCTTGTTTATTTTGGCTAGTATTTAAACCCAGGCTTGTTTGGATTCCCTTGCTTAGTCTTTGTTTTGGCTGGCAACAAATACTGGTGGTGTTTGCTTGGCATCCGGGTGCTGGCTTTACCAAAAAAAAGAATGCACAAAACTTACGTATTGTAAACTGGAACATTCAAAGCTTTAACGGTCTTAGTAAAAATAAAGAAACCAAAAAACTCATTAGAACCGAATTAACAGAAAGCATTTTAAAAATACAACCCGACGTAATTTGTTTACAAGAGTTCAATAATAGCACGCAAGCAAATGGCACGGATAATATTGCGCTGTTTACAAAAGCCTATCCCTATTATTATTTTTCAAAAGATTACCAAAGAGCCCAAGGAAATTACCAGTCGGGGAGTATTATTTTTTCAAGGTATCCGATCATTGATTCAGGCAGGGTGGCTTATCCTGTAGCGGAAAGCTTAATATATGCCGATATTGTAAAAGGATATGATACCATTCGCGTATTAACCACACACTTACAATCCTTTAAATTTAAAAAAGAAGATTACAGCGATATTGAAAAAATAAAAGGGCAAGATTTAGAAACGGTTGCCGCATCAATGAATATTTTTAAAAAAATGAAGTTGGCTTTTGTTAGAAGAGGAAGCCAGTCAAATATTGTTCGATCAGAAAGAGATAAAAGCAAATATCCAACCATAATTTGTGGAGATTTTAATGATGTGCCTAATTCTTACACCTATTTTAATATTAAAGGAGATTGGCAAGACGCGCAATTAACAAAAGGCTTTGGCATAGGCCGAACGTTTAATTCCTTAGCCCCAACGCTGCGTATTGATTATATTTTAGCTGATAATAATTTTACCATCAAACAGTTTGATTTGGTAGACGAAGACCTAAGCGACCATATTATGCTGGTAACAGATTTACGCGTGAAAAAGTAAATTCAACAGACAGTCTCTTCAAAAACAGGTTAATTTACTTATCTTGCAAGCCATGTTAGCATTGTATTTCCACCCTTGTTGTTGTTGTTGCTGCTGTTAAATTGGCTTGATGGCCTTTATAACATTGGCATCACTATACAAATTGAAATTATTATACAAATTAACACCTACCTATACCATGTCGTTGAAAGTTTATAATTCCTTAAGTAGACAAAAAGAAATATTTACACCAATAAATGCACCTTATGTTGGCATGTATGTATGTGGGCCAACAGTAAGTGGTGAAAGTCATTTAGGTCATGCCAGACCATTTATTAGTTTCGACGTTATTTATAGATACCTGATGCACTTGGGTTATAAAGTTCGTTACGTGCGCAATATTACAGATGCAGGACACTTTGAAGAAGAAGGACGCGAAGCTACCGATAAGATTAGTGAAAAAGCTGTTTTAGAAAAATTAGAACCCATGGAGTTGGTACAAAAATATACCAACCTTTATCATTGGGCAATGAGCAAATTCAATAACCTTCCTCCCAACATAGAACCTACCGCAACTGGTCATATTGTAGAGCAAATAGCAATGATTAAAAAAATCATTGCTGATGGTTATGCCTACGAAGCCAATGGCTCGGTATATTTTGACGTTGAAAAATACAATACCAATTTTTCAAAACAAGGAAAGCCATATGGCATGCTTAGTGGAAGAAATATAGAAGACCAACAAGACACTACGCGTGAATTAGATAACCAAGAAGAGAAAAGAAATAGAAACGATTTTGCGCTTTGGAAATCGGCGCCTGTAGAACACATCATGCGCTGGCAAAGCCCATGGGGAGAGGGTTTCCCGGGATGGCATATTGAATGTTCTGCAATGAGCACCAAATATTTGGGCAGCGAATTTGATATTCACGGCGGTGGAATGGACTTACTGTTTCCGCACCATGAATGTGAAATTGCACAAAGCACGGTATGCAATCATAAGTCTCCAGCAAAATATTGGTTGCACAATAATATGATTACCATACAGGGTAAAAAGATGGGAAAGAGTTATAACAATGTTATTAAGCTTACCGAACTTTTTAGTGGTGACAGTCCAATACTTTCTCAGCCATACTCACCAATGACTATTCGATTTTTTATTCTTCAAAGTCATTACCGAGGTACACTTGATTTTAGTAATGAAGCGTTACAAGCTTCTGAAAAAGCATTCAAGCGTTTGTGGGAAGCACATGAATGGTTTGCTAAGCAGGTCTTTGAAAACAATGCAGCAACCGATATTGAACTCGATAAAAAAGTAACACAACTATTAGCTGAGTTTAGTGAGTTCATGAACGATGATTTTAATTCTGCAAAAGTGATTGCCAATATTTTTGAGCTGGTTCCAATTATCAATTCTATTAAAGACAAACACATACTAGCAAATGCGCTCAGTTCAACAACGCTAGCCCAAATGCAGGCAGAATTGAAAGTGTATATTGAATCTATTTTTGGACTAATCAACGAACGCCCTGCCGATGAAGGTCAGTTAGACGGCGTATTACAATTACTGATGGATATTCGCAAAGACGCCAAAAGCCGTAAAGATTTTTTAACCAGCGATAAAATTAGAAATGAATTAGCTGGCTTAGGTATTCAATTGAAAGACGAAAAAGAAGGTGGCACTAGTTATACCATTGTTTAGTGGTTGCAATCTTCGGCATGTGCATGGTCGTGTACCCTACAGAATTTAAAGTTTAAATAGTGGGCGGTAACAATAAAAAATACTGCCGGAAACAATAACCATAATTGCCACTGATGCCAAACCACTTTGGCCAGTAGTAATAGAATTCCAATAGTAAACACCAGCATCGGTAATTTTCGATGGTGGTGTTTTTTTCTTCCATGGTATAAAGCATACATGCCTACCAAAAAAGCAATAGATACCATCAAATATTCAAAATAAAGGTTGTCGATAATATTCACTCCAAACAAGGGTAAACTGCTTAAAAACAAGGGTAATACCGCACAATGAATGGCACAAGCTATTGAAGTTGTAATACCCAAAGCGTCCCAATTGATTTTAAATGCCATACTAGAATTGAGCTGCAAATATACACAAATGCAACATTGTTGCATAATATTTGATTCAGTGGCATTATTCAGTAGCGCATTAACTAATCGGCCCTAACTTTGCGGCAAGACCCTATTTTATGTCAAAAAAGCTAATTGGTTATCTTTTATTTTTCGTTGCCCTGGTTTTGGCTTTCTATTTTTTCTTATTTAGAGGAAATGACCAATGGAAAGTGAAACTTGCCATACTAAGCTATACAAAACCATTTAAATTTAATACCCAAGACGGCCTACCATTTACCGACAAAGACATGCTTGGAAAGGTTTGTGTAGTTGAATATTTTTTTACTAATTGCAAGGGTATTTGTCCTCGAATGAATACCAATATGAAAACCATTTTTGAGCAGTTCAAAGACGAGCCCAATTTCTTAATACTTTCCCATACCTGCGATCCAGAAAGAGACACTGTTGCCCGACTTAAAGTGTATTCCGATTCACTAAAAGTAAATACCAAAAAATGGATCTTTCTTACGGGAAGGAAAGATATTTTGTATGCCCTTGCTAGAAGCGCTTATTTATTAGACGACCCAAAAAACAATGTTCAAAAAATTGAAGACCAGTTTTTACACACACAGTTTTTTGCACTAGTTGATAAAAACGGAAAAGTACGCGGACAAATTTATGATGGATTAAAAGCCGATGAATTAGAAAAGTTGAAAATAGATATTCGAGCGTTATTAATAGAAAAAGCAACGTCAAGTAATTTTGTGAATGGTATTTTTAGTAATAATCCATAACCAATCAACTCATGGATACAAGGATTATAGATACACTAAAGCGAAGCCAGTTAAGCGTTACCGATAGTAGAAAAAAAATTCTAGAATTATTTCTCGACCAACAAACCGCTTTGGCCCATGCAGATATTGAATTGCAATCGGGCGAAGATTTTGATCGAGTAACCATTTATAGAACCCTACAAACTTTTGTAGAAAAAGGAATTATTCACTCCATTCCTTCTGCCGATAATTCGGTTCGATATGCACTATGCAAAGACGCTTGCTCCCAAGGACACCACCACGATAACCATGTACACTTTATGTGCGATACTTGTTTAACCACTTATTGTTTAGATCATGTAATAGTACCTACAGTTGTTTTGCCAGAAGGCTTTCAGGTGAATCAAGTAGATGTGGTGGTGAGTGGAAAATGTTTAAAATGTTCTTAATCATAAATAATTAATCATGGTTTTAGTTACAGGTGCAAGTGGTTTAGTGGGCAAACACTTAATACAAGCTTTGGTGCAAAAAGGAACACCTGTAACAGGATTGTATAGAACTGCTGTACCCGTATTTGACGGTGCAGAAAAAGCAAATTGGATACAAGCAGATATACTAGATATTATTGCTTTAGAAGAAGCCATGCAAGGTGTTCAACAAGTATATCATTGTGCCGCCATTGTTTCTTTTGATTCAAAAAACACCAAACAATTACACCAAACAAATATTGAAGGCACGGCCAATGTAGTTAATGCCTGCTTGAACCAAGGAATTGAAAAATTATTATTCGTTAGCTCTGTTGCTGCACTAGGAAGAATTCGCGAAAACGAAGCCATCAACGAAACCATGAACTGGACCGAAGAAACAAGTAATAGCGCTTATGGCAAAAGCAAATATTTAGCAGAAATGGAAGTTTGGCGCGGAATAGGTGAAGGACTCAATGCCGTAATTGTTAACCCCGTAATTATTTTAGGATCTGGCGATTGGCTGAAAGGTTCTTCTGCGATTTTTAAATCTGCTTACGATGAATTTCCTTGGTACACAGAAGGCAAAAGCGGTTTTGTAGATGTGTTAGATGTAGTTAAAGCAATGGTATTATTAATGGAATCAACTATCACTGCACAAAGGTTTATTATTAGTGCTGAAAATATTGGCTATCGCGAAGTATTTACCTTAATTGCGCAGGCCTTTCATAAAAAACCACCACATAAAAAAGTAACAAAACTTATTGCTGAAATTGTTTGGCGAATAGAAGCAGTGAAAAGTTGGTTTACGAAAAAAACGCCTTTGCTTACCAAAGAAACAGCCAACACTGCAAGGGCCAATGTATCGTTCAATAACACTAAATTATTAGAACAATTACCTGGTTTTTATTATCAACCACTCAGTAATTCTATCGAACGAATTTGTAAAGAATTAAAAGAAATGCACCAATTAGCTTAGTCTTTTTGCTCCATTACTTTTTTCCATAGTTCAGGAATACGTTTAATCCAAACTATTTCGCGGCGTTTTAAACCCGCTTCTGCAGCTGGGTAGCCCATATAGGTTTTTCCGCCAGCTAATGAAGCTGTTACCCCTGTTTGGCCCATCACCACGGCATTTGCACCAATGGTTATGGTTTTGTTTACTCCTACTTGACCCCAAAGGATTACACCATCTTCAATAATGGTGCCTCCCGCTATGCCTACTTGTGAAGCAAACAGGCAATTTTTTCCAACACTTACATCGTGGCCAATATGCACTAGGTTATCAATTTTAGTGCCTGCGCCTATTAATGTTGTTGCAGTTACCCCACGATCAATGGTACAATTGGCGCCAATTTCTACGGCATCTTCAATCACTACATTGCCACAACTTTCCATTCTTTTATACCAATGAGATCGATTTTTTTTGGTGTTATAATAAAACGCATCCGATCCAATTACGGTTCCAGATTGTATCACTACGTTATTGCCAATAATTGTTCCGTCTAATAAATTAACACCCGGATAAATGGTACAATTATTTCCAATACGCACATTGTTGCCAATAAAAACATTCGGCATAATAACGCTTTCTTCTCCAATAATTAAAGAATTGCTAATTGCTTTTTCTGCCAAAACAAAGAGTTTAAAGTGTTGTACAATTTTTAAATACGCTTCGAAAGGATCGGCCACAATTAAAATTGTTTTACCTGCTGGCACAGTAATTTCGGCCGAGTTAATAATGATAAAACTAGCAGCACTGTTTAAACAAGTGGTATAGTATTTTGGATGGTCTACAAAAACCAAATCTCCTTGTTCAACTTTGTGTATTTCGTTAATGCCAGTAACCTCAGCAGAGAGATTGCCAGAGAGTTCGGCGCCAATTAATTGGGCAACCCATTGAACGGAAACAGGAGCAGGAAACTTCATAACACTGTTTTTTAGGTAATTCAAAGGTAATACCTAGGACTTTGCAGAAATTTTTTTTTGAAAAAAACACTAAAAGCACTTGTTCTTTTAGTGTTTTAAAAATTGAATAAACTGAAACACGAAATGTAGGCTAGTAAAATATTGATTCTTCTGAAATCCATTGTTTAATAGTATTACAAGAGAATGAAAAAAATAATTAATTGATTTTTTTTATGTAATATCATTAAAAATCAGGCGTTAAAAAGGCTAATAAAAATGCTACAATTCACAAATAGCGCCAAAATGTTAATAAAATTGTTTAAAAAAAATTTTGCATAGGTGAAAAGGTTTTTTAATATTGTGGAAGGAAATTTATTTCCTGGTACTTACTAACCCATCTATATACAAAGTCTCGCTGATGCGAGACTTTTGTTTTCTATGAATTATTACTTCCAGATATATAAACCTTTTCAGGTATTATCTCAGTTTTCTGCAGAAGAAAATAAGCAAACTTTAATGGATTTTTTTAAGGTACCCAAAGACGTTTATCCAGTTGGTAGACTCGACTACGATAGCGAAGGATTGCTCTTATTAACCAATGATAAAGCACTCAATCACCAATTACTGCATCCTAAGTTCGAACATACGCGTAGTTACTGGGTACAAGTAGATGGTGCCATTGATGCAACCGCAATTGATCAATTACAAAAAGGCATAGACATTAACATCGATGGAAAAATCTATCATACAAAAAAATTAATCGCTAAGCTTTTTGAAAATCCACCAACAACTATTGCAAGAAATCCACCGATTCGTTTTAGAAAAGAAATTCCTGCACCATGGATAGAATTAATTTTATCTGAAGGAAAAAACAGACAGATTCGAAAGATGACTGCAAAAATTGGATTTCCTACACTTCGCTTAATTCGATACAGTATTGAAGGTTTATCATTAAATCAAATGCAACCTGGAGAAATGATTGCGCTTACGCAACAAGAAATTTATCAAAAACTATTTCACACAGATCAAGTTGTCAACTCGACCAACATCCGTTAAATTTGCTTGTTCTAAGCAGAAATAACTATGAGTCTATCCCATTTGTCGGAGCAGGAATTGATACGTCGCGAAAAGCTGACCAAATTACAAGCAGCAGGAATTGATCCATTTCCCGCAGCATTATACCCTGTTTCGCACTTTTCAACCGAAATAAAAGCGAATTATACCGAAGAAACCAAAGAGCAGTTTGCCCAAGTTTGTGTGGCAGGCCGTATCATGAGTATGAATGATAAGGGAAAAGTGTTCTTTATTAAAATCCAAGACAGTAAGGGAATTATTCAATTATACGTTCGCCGAGACGATATTTATCCCGACGAAGACAAGTCTATGTGGGATACCTTGGTTAAACAGGGATTAGACCTTGGAGATATTATTGGTGCAACTGGGTACGGTTTTATTACAAAAACGGGCGAAACCTCTATACATGCACAAACGATTACGCTTTTAACTAAGTCATTAAAGCCCCTTCCGGTTGTTAAAAGAGACGAGGAGGGAAATGTGTTTGATGCGGTAACAGATCCAGAATTTAGGTATCGCCAGCGTTATGCAGACCTAATTATTAACCCCGAGGTAAAAGACACTTTCGTAAAAAGAACCAAACTAGTAAATACCATTCGTGAATTCTTAAATACACAAGGTGCACTAGAAGTAGATACCCCAGTATTACAAAGCATTCCAGGCGGTGCTGCTGCGCGTCCTTTTATCACACACCACAATGCCCTAGACATTCCATTATACCTGCGTATTGCCAATGAATTATACCTAAAACGCCTGATTGTTGGCGGTTTCGACTGGGTATATGAGTTTAGTAGGAATTTTAGAAACGAAGGAATGGATCGCACACACAATCCAGAATTCACCGTACTAGAATGGTACACTGCTTACAAAGATTATTTCTGGATGATGGAAACCACCGAGCAATTGTTTGAAAAAATTGCTTTGGCTTTACACGGCACAACAGAATTGCCTGTTGGAGACAGAACCATCAGCTTTAAAGCACCTTTCAAGCGTATTAGCATTCATGATGCCATTAAAGAAAATACAGGTATTGATGTAAGTGATAAAGACGAAGCAGGATTGCGCATTGTTTGCAAAGAATTAAAAATTGATGTGCCTAATAATATTGGGAAAGGAAAACTAATCGACGAAATTTTTGGTGCCACTAGTGAGCATACCTATATCCAACCAACTTTTATTATTGACTATCCGGTTGAAATGAGTCCGTTGACTAAAAAGCACCGAAGCAAAGCAGGTTTGGTAGAAAGATTTGAGTTGATGGTAAACGGAAAAGAAATTGCCAATGCTTATTCTGAATTAAACGATCCAATAGATCAACGCGATCGTTTTGAAGAACAGTCTGCATTAATGGCGCGCGGCGACGACGAAGCAATGTTTATTGACTACGATTTTTTACGCGCACTTGAATATGGCATGCCACCTACATCTGGTATTGGCATTGGGATTGACAGGTTGTGTATGTTAATGACCAATCAAGTGTCTATTCAGGATGTATTGTTTTTTCCTCAAATGCGTCCCGAAAAAACAAATAGCCCTAACAATAACGAATCGACCGAAACTGAAAGCAATTAAGTGTTGTTTAGTTTGAAGTTTTTAAAACCCCCTTTGTTACGTTTAATAAAGGGGGTTTTGTTTAAGATCCTTTTCAGTACTTTTATTATTCAAATCTAAATAACCTGTTATGAATAAATTTTTAGCCTTAGCCAGTTTGTTATGCTGCAGCTTTTTTAGCAGTTGGAGTCAAAATGCCAAACCGGCAGCACCTGTTTTGGTCACCCAAGTAGAAGGTATTAAAGAATACAAACTTAATAATGGCTTGCGCGTATTATTAGTACCCGATAATTCGCAAAATAATATTGTGGTGAACATTACTTATTTAGTAGGTTCTCGACACGAAGGTTATGGCGAAAGCGGTATGGCGCATTTGTTAGAGCACATGATGTTTAAAACGTCTAAGCGTTACAAAGAAATAAAAAAAGCAATTGCCGATCGCGGAGCAGAAGCCAATGGAACAACTTGGTACGACAGAACAAATTACTACGAAGTGTTACCTGCCAAAGACGAAAATTTAAAGTGGGCACTAGACATGGAATCAGATCGTATGATCAATTGTCAAGTATTAGCCTCTGAATTAAAAACAGAATTTTCTGTTGTACGTAATGAATTTGAAAGTGGCGAAAACAACCCGAGTGGCGTATTACAAGAGCGCATTATTGCAGGCGCCTATTTATGGCATAATTATGGCAAATCAACCATTGGTAGCAAAGAAGATATTGAAAGCGTACCGGCAGAAAATTTGCGTGCTTTCTACAAAAAGTATTACCAACCAGATAATGCTGTTTTAATGGTAGGTGGAAAATTCGATGAAGCAAAAGCACTGCAATACATCCAACAATTTTATAGCAATATTCCAAAACCTACTAGGGTATTACAACCCACTTACACAGTAGAGCCAGTGCAAGATGGAGAGCGATATGTAGAACTAAAAAGAGTGGGAGACATTCAATACATTGGAATGGCGTATCACACACCTGCCTATTCAAATATAGACTATGCAGCTACGGAAGCTTTATTGCATATACTCACCAATAATCCTTCTGGAATTTTATACAAAGCCTTGGTAGAAAAAAAATTATCAACTGGTGTAGGGAGTCAATTATTACAATTAAAAGATCCTGGTTATGCATATTTAGAAGCAGAAGTTCCCAAAGAAAAAAGTTTGGATTCTGCTAAAACAGTTTTCTTGTCTGTATTAGATAAAATAGGTAGCACTACTATTACCAAAGAAGAATTAGATCGTGCAAAAAATGCCTATATTAAACAAAACGAAAACATTACCAATAATACCATTGGACTTTGTATCAACTTAACAGAAGCGATTGGTGCAGGCGATTGGCGTTTGTTTTATTTGAATAGAGATAGAATAGAAAAATTAACGCTAGCTGAGGTGCAAGCAGTGGCTAACAAATATTATAAATCAACGAATAGAACCTGGGGATTATTTATTCCTGATAAAAATCCAGAACGCGTAAAAGTGGCCGATGCCGGAGATATTGATGCAATGGTAAAGGGCTACAAAGGCAAGGAAGTAAAAAAACAAACCGAAACTTTTGAAACTAGTATTGCTAATATTAAAGCTAATACGCAATACAAAAAATTAGCCAATGGATTTAGGTATGCCTTGTTAAGAAAACCCGCAAAAGGCGAAAAAATTATTGGCAGTTTTAACCTCCCAATTGGTAATGAAAAATCTCTAGAAAACAAATCAACCATTGCTGCTCTTACTGCTGCAATGATGCGCAATGGCACCAAAACATTAAATAAAAAACAGCTTAACGATTCATTAGATAAAATAAAATCACAAATAAATATTGGTGGAAGTGGTAATGCCATAAGCATTGGTATTAATACAGACAAAGCACATTTTACCAATTGCATGGCGCTATTAAAAGAAATTTTATCTAATCCTTCTTTTGATCAAAATGAATTAGACAAATTGATTGCACAATCCAAAGCAGGATTAGATGCCAATAGAAACGATCCACAATATCGCGCCTCTTTATTAGCTACACAAAAAACGTCTCGTTATCCAAAATCAAGTATCTATTATACGCCTGATGCAGAGGAAGAAACCGCTAGTTTAAATGCCATAAAAAAATCCGATTTAGAATCTTTTTATGCTAGTCATTATGGTGCAAATTTTGGTATAGGATCTTTGGTGGGAGAGTTTGCGCAAGAAGAAGCAGACAAGGCGATTACCAATGTGTTTCAATCATGGAACAGTAAAACAAGTTTTGTAAGAATTCCTAAACAATATTTTGACGTAACGGGTTCAACAGAAACGATACTTACTCCAGACAAAGCAAATGCTATGGCATTAGGTTTTATTAATATTCCCATGTCTGATACAGATGCAGATTTTCCAGCACTAAGTATGGCCAATGAATTACTTGGAGGTGGCGCATTTTTATCTTCTCGTATTCCAAAAAGATTAAGAGAAAGTGAAGGCATGAGCTATGGAGCCGGCTCGTTTTTAAATGCTGGATCCATTGATAAAGATGCCAAATGGGGTGTTTACGCTATTTTTAATCCGATCTATAAAAATAGACTAGACAGCGCCTTGAAAGATGAAATGACCAAAGCCATCGACAAAGGATTTACAGAAGATGAGTTAAAAAAATCAACCGATAGTTGGTTACAAGGACGTAAAATTTCATTAGGTGTTGATGGACAAATAGCGGGCTTATTGGTATCTTATTTATACTATAATAGAAACCTAAGTTGGTATACCGAATTTGAAAATAAAATTACTTCCTTAAAATTAGCAGAGGTAAATCAAGCCTTAAAAAAATACGTGATACCATCAAAAATGGTATTGGTGTATGGAGGAGATTTTAATAAAAAATAGGTTAAACAGATACATTTGTATACTGATTTACACAAACAAATCAGTATACAAATGTGCCCCTGGTACAACCGAATATTTCGATAAATCTGTTATGCCTTCTGCTGCCAATACTTCTTCGTCAATAAAAGTATGGCCACTATATTGTGCAGCGTTTTTTTTCAAAATAAAATAAACAGCGTCTGCAATAATATCTGGTGTTCTACTCATTTTTGCTAAAGCCTCTCCGCCCAATAAATTTCTTACAGCAGCCGTATCAATTGTTGTTCTAGGCCATAGTGCATTTGATGCAATGCCCGCTCCTTTTAATTCGGCCGCCCAGCCTAAGGCCATCATACTCATACTAAATTTAGTAAGCGTATACGCAATATGACCACCCATCCATTTTGGATCTAAATTTACTGGTGGAGACAAAGTAATGATATGCGGATTTTTTCCTTTTCTTAAATAGGGCAAACAATTTTTTACTACTAAAAAAGTGCCCCGCACATTAATACTGTGCATTAAATCAAAACGCTTGGTATCTGTTTGTTCGGTAGGCGTTAATTGAATAGCAGAAGCGTTATTAATTACTACATCAATGCCGCCGAATTTTTCTACGGCCTGTTGAACAGCCGATTGAATTTGTTCTTCATTTCTAATATCTACTTGAACTGCTAGGGCTTTTCCACCTGCGGCTTCCACTTCTGCAGCAGCAGAATAAATAGTACCACCTAATCGAGGATCTTCGTTTACACTTTTAGCAGCAATCACAATGTTTGCTCCTTCTTTGGCTAGTCGTAAGGCCATCGCTTTTCCAATACCCCTACTTGCACCAGTAATTAAAATCGTTCTGTTTTGAAAAGGCATGATTGATTGTATTAGAATATAAATTTCTGCAAAAGCAAGTTACCAACCTAAGAAATCTTTTATGACTTTTTCTGTTTCAATACAGGCTTGTAACAAATTATCGTTAGTGATAATGCAATTAAATTTTTCTTGAAAAGACAATTCGTAACTCGCTTTGTTTAAACGCATTTCTAAACTCTCTGGCGTTTCGGTGCCACGGTTTTCAAGTCGGCTTTTTAAGGCTTCTATTGAAGGTGGTTTAATAAAAATCGATAGGCAGTTATTGGTGTATTGTTGCTGCACTTTAATAGCCCCCTTTACATCAATATCAAGCATCGGTGTTTTACCTAAAGCCCAAATTCTATCCATCTCTGCTTTTAGTGTGCCATAGTATTTCCCTTCATACACCATTTCATATTCTAAAAAATCATCCGCTGCAATATGTGCTTTAAATGCTGCTTCGCTTATGAAATGATAGTCAACGCCATCCTGCTCTTTCCCTCTCGGAGCGCGGGTTGCAGCCGAAACAGAGAAAGATAAAAAAGGATATTTCTCTAAAAGATATCGGGTAATAGAAGTCTTTCCCGAACCCGATGGAGCAGTAATAATAATGAGTTTGTATGCCGCTTGAGCCATGCGTAAATTTGATGTAAAGAAACAATTTATCTGTTCGCTTTTAAAAAAATTCTAAGAATGAGATCTAGTTGATTGTGCAAAACAAATCCATTTATCCTTTATTTTGATAATAATATGCCGCCCAAATAGTAACTTGTCTGTTGAATCAATTGCTGCCATGCGTTTTTTTTGGAAATTATATTTTCGTTTTAGCGGATGGAAAATCACTCAACCGTTTCCAGTTGACCTGCCTAAGGCGGTGATTATTGTTGCGCCACATACTAGTGCCATGGATTTTCCCTTAGGCCTTGCTATTAGGAGTATATTGAATTTAGAACATGTTCACTATTTGGGTAAAGAAGAATTATTTAAAGGTCCGTTTGGATTTTTTTTTAGAATGACGGGTGGATATCCAGTTAATCGCTTTTCTAAACTCAATATGGTGGACCAGGTGGTGGAAATATTTAACCAGCATACACATTTTTTATTGGCACTTTCTCCAGAAGGTACCCGAAAAAAAGTAGACCGATTAAGAACCGGATTTTACCATATTGCCCAAAAAGCCAATGTGCCAATTGTGATGGTAGGGTTTGATTTTGCCATTAAAGAAGTTAGTATTGCAAAACCTTTTTATATAGGCAACGATGAAGCGGCTGACTTTAAAAAAATCATTCAATTCTTCGCCCCAATTCAAGGAAAAAATCCGCATTTAGGCATCGCCCATTTACTAACAGACTAATACAAATATTGTGACTATGAGTAATACACATACCCCTCCATCCATTATTGATTGCTTCTGTTTATTTGAGCAAACGCAAGCAGATCAGCTATTTTTATCTGAACCCGTTAATGGTGTATACCAAAATTTTACTTGGAAATCTGCCGGCGATGAGGTTCGAAAAATGGCAGCAGCTATTCAGGCAATGGGATTGCAAAAAGGCGATAAGGTGGCTATTTTAAGTAAGAACTGTGCTTATTGGATTATGGCAGATTTGGCCATCATGATGGCCGGTTGTATTTCTGTTCCACTATATCCAAATATTAGTGCGGCTACTTTACAAGAGATATTAATTCATAGCGATTCAAAACTTGTTTTCATAGGCAAGCTCGATCAGCCAGAACAAGCACAGGCTGCGGTTCCAGAACATATTACCCAAGTTTGTTTTCCGTTTTATCCCATAAAAAACTGTTTAAATTGGGCCGATTTAACTAGTAACCAAGCAAAGCTAGAGGGCAAACCCGAGGTAGATCTTGAATCACTTGTTTGTATTATTTATACTTCGGGAACCACTGGTCAACCCAAGGGTGTAATGCATACTTATTATTCCATGAATTTTGCGGTAGCGGCTTTTTTAAAAGCGAACCCAACAATTCAAAAAGAGATTTTTTTCTCCTACCTACCACTATGCCATGTAGCCGAAAAAATGCTCGTGGAATGTGGTGCGATTTTTTCTGGTAGTTGCATATATTTTGTGGAATCGATGGAGCGGTTTTCTAAAAACTTATCCGACACACAACCCACGGTTTTTTTAGCCGTTCCCAGAATTTGGGAAAAAATGCGCGATGAGATTTTGAAAAAAATGCCGCAAAAAAAATTAAACAAAATTCTATCTATTCCTATTATATCGAGTTTGTTTAAAAAAGCCATCCAAAAAAAATTGGGTTTGTCTCGGGCACATTTTGTGTTTACAGGTGCGTCACCAATTAATCCTGCAATACTTGAATGGTTTTCTAAACTAGGTATTACTATTATGGAAGCTTATGGAATGACCGAAAACTTGGCACTCTCACATGCAAATAGAAAAAATGCCACCATTTTTGGTACAGTTGGCACCCCTTATCCAGAAGTATCGGTTAAGCTTGGTGAAGCGAATGAAATATTAGTTAAAAGTCCTGCATCAATGCTAGGTTATTACAAAGAACCGGGCATTACTGCTGATAGTTTTTTAGACGGCTACTTGCGCACCGGTGACGAAGGTGCGATTGACGAAAATGGCTATTTACGTATTACTGGCAGAATTAAGGACCAATTTAAAACGAGTAAGGGGAAATATATAAGTCCTGCGCCTATTGAAAGTAAGTTATTGGTTAGTCCTTTGATTGATCAAGCCTGTGTGGTAGGTTCGGGCATGTCTAATGCTATAGCCCTTTGTATTTTATCTGAGTCAGCAAAGTCAACTGATAAAGTTGCGCTTGTAAACCAATTGCAACTACATTTATCCGAGGTGAACAAATTGGCAGAACACCACGAAAAAATTAATAAACTAGTGCTATTATTTGAAGAGTGGACGGTAGATAATGGTATTTTAACCCCCACCTTAAAAATAAAGCGAAAAATGGTGGAAAATTTATACCAATCAAATTATAACAACTGGAGTAGTGCCCCTGAAACGGTATTGTTTACGGCATAAAGCTAAAAACTGAATTTAAAAATACTATTTCAACACAATTTTTTAATAAACAATACGTTTTGTATTGTAATCATCAGAATAAAAAATTAGATATGAAACTTAAAAATTATGTGTTGTTGGTTTTGGGTGCAACTTTTCTGTTCTCTTGCGTTAGCCCTAAACAACTAAAACAAGCAGAAGCAAGATATGGTGAATTAAACGGTGCGTATGCTGAACTAAAAGAGAAATACAAAGCCTTACAAGACGAACAAAATAAATGTAATAACCAAGTTGCAGATTTGACCACAAGAAAAGGAGCTCTTGAAAGCGCTAATGCAGACCTTAAGGGTCAAATAGACTATTTAAAACAAAACAACAATACTGTTTTAACCCAATTAAAAGACCTTTCTGTAGTTACTGGATCTCAAGCAGAAAGCATTAAAAAGTCTTTAGAAAATATTGGTGCAAAAGATATTTATATCAAAGACTTACAAGGAACCATTTCTAGAAAAGATTCTTTGAACATGGCTTTGGTAATGAACTTGAAAGGTGCTATTGGTAACCTAGACGATAAAGACATTAATATTAAAGTTGATAAAGGCGTAGTGTACGTTGATATCTCCGATAAATTATTGTTTAAAAGCGGAAGCTACGAGGTAACCGACCACGCAACAGACGTGTTAGGTAAAGTAGCTAAAGTATTAAACGCCCAACCAGAAATTGAATTTTTGGTAGAAGGACATACAGATTCTGTTGCTATTAAAGGTTCGGGCATGGCCGACAACTGGGATTTGAGTGTTAAACGTGCAACAACTGTAGTGCGTATTTTACAAAATACTTATGGCTTAGATCCTAAACGTATGACTGCAGCAGGTAGAAGTTCATACATACCATTAGCCGACAATGCAACTGCAGAAGGACGTGCTGCTAACCGTAGAACACGTATTGTGATTTTACCACAGTTAGACCAGTTCTTTAAATTATTAGAACCTAAAAAATAAACTACTAACCCATCTATATATTAAAAACCCGATGCAAATTGTATCGGGTTTTTTTATGCAAATAAGTAGTGGTTAATTATTTATTGATCTCTTCAAAAACCCCAGTTTGTGTATTTTTCTGCACATTGTTCCAATTAAAAACGCTGCCGTTCATAGCAACATACACACCAACTGGTAGTGCTTGTACAAAAGCAAGTGCGCTTCCTAAATTGAATAAACCATCGGAGCTACCAAACTTATAGGGAATCATTGCGCCCGTTAAAACAATTGTTTTATTGGTAATTTTTGCAGCAAGTATTGCCGCTGTTTGCGTCATGGTATCTGTACCATGTGTAATAATTATTTTGTCTTCTTCCGAACTATTACACTGGCGTGCAATCAATAATCGATCGTCGTCGGTCATCTCTAAACTATCAATCATCATTAAGGTTCTAATGTCTACCTCTACCCTGTTTCTACCCAATTTTAATAGCTCTTGAATATGTGTATCCTTAAAATACAACTGTCCGTTTAGTTCATTGTATTCTTTATCAAAAGTGCCTCCGGTAATAAAAATGCGTATGGCCATGTAATTAGATTGAGAAACAAAAGTAGTGAATATCACAAAGCAGCAATGAAAAGACCGTGTTGTAGCTCTTGATTTACCGTTATTTAATCAGATTTCATGCTAATAATATTGTGGTTATTTAAACATATAAAATGAAAAAATCAAACTGGATACTGCTTTTTTGGGGTGTAACAATGCCATGGTTATTTAGGATACAAAATGATAGCATACAAAAGTTTGCTTTTTTATTTTATACTATTATTTTGATTTATGCTTATTATTTAATTTATAAAAAAAAATAAATTAGATAAACTTGTACTAAAATTTATCATACAACACACGCAGTTTTTCGCGGGTTATAATTTTTTCCCAGTCTTTTCCAAGTGCATTCTCCCACAAGGGTTTCATGCCCAACGACACATTTATCATTTTATCAAAATCGTCTTCGGATAATCCTTTGCAAATACCTACTGGAATGTCAATATTGTTTTTCTCTACCATCCATTTAAATTCTTTTACACCTGCTGGATAATATTCTTCTAAATGATTCATCACAATACAATTGCCAATTCCGTGTTTGGTTCCTAACAAATAACTAAGGCCATAACTCACGGCATGTGCCACACCTACTTGCGAATAAGCAATACTCATTCCGCCTGCATAAGATGCCATCATTAATTGATCGTCGGAAGCATCATCCCACTGCGTTTTTTCGACAAAAACTTTTTGGCATAATTCCATTGCTTTCTCGCCGTAACCTTTACTGAACTCGTTTAAAAAAGTTCCTTCTAAACTTTCTATGCAATGAATATAACAATCCATGCCTGTATAAAAACGTTGGTTCGATGGAGCGTCTTTGATTAATTCAGGATCTAAAATTATTTGATCGAATGGTGTGAAGTCTGAATTCATTCCTAGTTTTCTAGTAGGACCTGTTAATACCGTTGTTCTACTAACTTCTGCACCAGTTCCACTCAGTGTTGGAATCCCTACTTTATAAACGCCAGGAAACTTCACCAAATCCCAACCCTGATAATCTGCAGAAGATCCAGGATTGTTCATCATCAAAGAAACTGCTTTTGCTAAATCTAGTGCAGATCCGCCACCAATACCTATCACGCCGCTAATACCACCAAATTCTGCTAATAAGTTTTGTGCTAGTTTATCTACCTGTGTGGTTTTGGGTTCGAGGGTTGTATCTACAAAAATAATTTTGTCTTTGCCCCTTAATGGAATTCGATTGGCCAACGGTTTTCCTTCAAAAAAATGATCCACCAAAAACACCATTGGTGCATCTGCTTTTCTTTGTGGCGCTAATATTTCATCTAGTTGATGAAAACTTCCGCGGCCAAATACCATATTGCTAACCAATTTTAAATTACGAAAAGCGCTTGCCATAAAAATTATTTGGTGCTTGATATAAAAAACAAAGATACGGTATCGGTTAATGCACTACAATAAACTAGCCGCCTTTATCAAATCTGCAGGTGTATCAATTTCAACACCCATATATTCTGTAACAACCATCTTTAATGGAATGCCGTATTCTAAATAGCGCAAACATTCAATTTTTTCCGCGGCCTCTAGTGGGGTAATTGGCCAATTGGTAAATTGCATTAGTGCGGCTTTTCTAAACGCATAAACGCCTATATGTTCGTAATAAATTATTGGACTTTCTTTGCTGCGCGGATATGGAATTACGCTCCTAGAAAAAAACAGCGAATTCATATTTCTGTCTACCGCTACTTTTACATAATTAGGATCTTCAATTTGTGCTGGATCTTTTAATACCTGCATTAAAGACGCTACTTGCACTTGCTCACCTGCGGTTCCCGAAAAAACAGCTATTAATTGTTGGAGGGGTTCTTTTTGTACAAAGGGTTCGTCTCCTTGTACGTTCACAATAATATCTACGTCTATATTTTCTGCCGCTTCTGCAATTCTATCACTACCGCTTTCGTGAGTGCGCAAGCTCATTACTGCTTTGCCACCGTTCGAAATAATTTCTTGATAAATAATATCGCTATCAGTTACCACAATTACTTCATTGAATAATCCAGTAGCAACCGTATTATCATAGGTATGTTGAATAACGGTTTTAGGGCCCAATTGCTGCATTAACTTTGCAGGAAAACGCGTGGCTGCATAACGGGCCGGAATAAAAGCAGCTATTTTCATGAATTAAAATTTATGCAAAGATGCAGTTTATCAAATCAATAATCTGTTTTCATCGATCCGTCGAAAGGAATTTTTAATTGGAAAACTAAGTTTTCGTCTTGGCTATTATCCAGTACGTCTAAGCCATATTTAATTTCTTGAATTGGGGTTGCATTAAACGTACCCAACAATCGATCCCAAATAGAAAAAATATTGCCATAATTACTATCCGTTTGCGGACGCTGAAAATGGTGGTGCACCTTGTGCATATTGGGCGATACAACCAGCCAACTGATAGTCGTATCTAACCACAAAGGCAAACGAATATTGGCATGATTAAATTGAGAGAGTACCGCACTTAAACTTTGGTACAACATAACCAACCACATTGGCGCACCGCAAATAAGCACGCCTAATGTTGTAAAAACAGCCCTAAATACACTTTCGCCTGGATGGTGTCGATTAGCTGAAGTTGTGTCTACATGCGTATCAGCATGGTGCACCATATGAAATTTCCACATCCATTTGGTTTTATGTTCTACCCAATGAATAAAATAGGCGCCTATTAAATCTAGCAATAACAATCCTACTAGCATGAAAGCCCATAATGGCATTGGGAATAGTAGCATCAAACCAAATTGGTGAGCCACTGTCCAATCACTTGTTTTTACAATAAATAAGGCAAAAGCAAAATTGATGATGATGGTAGTAAGTGTAAAAAAAATATTAATCGATGCATGTTTCCATTTTTGGTACTTGAAATTAAATAAAGGCACAAAGCCTTCTATCAACCAAAAAAAACTAATACCACTAGCTAAAATTAGTGCACGGTGTACACTTGAAATTTTTTCGAAATAATGGATAACAGATTCTATCATATTGCAGCAATTGAAACAACAATTTACAAACAAAAACCATGCGGCTATAGGTTTGTCTAATAAAAAATGCCCCCGTTGTGCGGAGGCATTTCAACAAACTATTTATTCTATTAATTATTCAACATTAAAGGCATCACTAACATTAGTAATTCTTCGCCAGCAGCTTGTTCTGTTGGTTTAATTAAACCTGCTTTGGTAGAAGTAGACAATTCAACTTTAACATCGTCTGTATCTGCTGCATTCAGCATTTCAATTAAGAATTTTGCATTGAATGCAATTTGTAAGTCATCGCCATCGTATTGACAACTCATGCGCTCGTTGCCTTCAAAACTAAAGTCTACATCTTGTGCTGCTAATTGCAATTCGCTTCCGCTAATATTTAACGCAACCTGGTTGGTGCTTTTATTAGAGAATACGTTTACTCTACGTAAAGCGCTTTGAAAATCTGATTTGTTTACAATTAAGCTATAAGGATTGTCAATAGGAATGACCACTTTATAGTCTGGGAAACGCGCATCAATTAGTCTACAAATCATATGTGTAGAGCCATGCTTAACAAATAAATGATTGTTATTATAGGTGATGGTTAATTCGTCGTCGTTGTCGGGCAAAGCATTCTTTAATAAATTCAACGGCTTTTTTGGCACAATGAATGAATCAATTTTACTCGCTTTTGCATCGGTACGTTTGTATCGAACCAAGCGATGCGCATCGGTAGCAACAAACTGAACGCTCTCTTTGGTTAATTCAAAGAAAACCCCCGTCATTGCAGGACGCAAATCGTCGTTACTAACTGCAAACAAGGTTTTGTTGATGGCGGTTAATAGTGCGCTGCTCGACATATTAAAACCTGTAGTATCGTCTGCTGCTGGCTCTTTTGGAAAATTATCTGGATTCTCACCCATTACCTTGTACTTACCATTGTCGCTAGTAATTTCAACGGCAAAGTTTTTGTCGATATTAAAGGTTAGTGGCTGATCGGCTATATTTTTAAGGGTATCCAACAAAATTTTTGCCGGAATACACACTTTTCCGTTCACTTTACTTTCTACGTCCATCTGAACCCGCATTACGGTTTCTAGATCGGTAGCTACTACGTTTAATTTTTTGTCTTCTATTTCAAATAAAAAGTCCTCAAGTATTGGTAATACTGTGTTTGCGTTGATTACACCGCTGATCTGCTGCAGGTGTTTTAACAATGAGGTGGACGAAACTATAAATTTCATTCTGCAGAATTTAGGTTGGCAACAAACCTACTGCAAAATGTTAATATTACACCAATAGAAATAGAGGTTTTAGAGAAGATTCACATTAATGTTAATGAGTTGTGGATTGGTACAGCGTATTTGCTACTCAACCTGGCCGCTAAGCAGTTGGCAGCACTTGTTGCGATTAAGGGGCTTTATCACATAATCGGTTATAGATGGGTATTTTTTAGACTCAATAATATCTGATTCATCCACCGATGAACTAACTAGGTAGATTTTTATGGGATGGGATGGGGTGCCCGAAAACTGTTGAAACTCCTCTATAAACTCCCAGCCATTCATTACGGGCATATTAATGTCTAAAAAAATTATATCGGGTAATTGGGCCTTTTGGTTGGTTTTGGAATCCGTTAAAAAATTCATGGCTTCTTTGCCATTTAAGAAAGTGTGGACGGTTTTGGTTAACCCTGTAGACTCTAAAATCATGGCAGCTGTGAATTGAAAGATTTTGTCATCATCTATCAACCAAACATTTTTTAAGGGAGGGGTCATAAAAAAGTTATTGTTTAATTTGCATTTCCAAAGCAAAGCAATCATTACAAATATAAATTTTTATCGCTCTAAATCAAAACAATCTGTAATGAAAATATCGCTTACCCCAGAGCAGGCATTCCAAAAAATAAAACAGTACTGCGCCTATCAAGAACGAAGCCATCAAGCCACTAAAGAGAAGCTTTTTTCTATGGGGCTCTATAAAAAAGACGTAGAAATTTTACTATCGCAACTAATTGAAGAGAATTATTTAAACGAACAACGATATGCATTGGGGTTTGTTGGCGGACATTTTAGAATAAAGAAATGGGGGAAAATAAAAATAACTGCTACACTAAAACAACAAAAAGTAAGTAGCTATAATATTCAGAAAGCGTTAGATGAAATTGACCAAAACGATTACCTGAATTGTTTGCAGCGATTGGCTAGTGTTAAGTGGAACACCTTAAAAAAAGAAACAACCTTAAATAAAAAAGTAAAAGCAACAAATTATTTACTTCAAAAAGGATATGAATCGAATTTAATTAGAACAGCAATCCTGAAGCTTCAAGCACCCAACGAAACTTAATTAATCAATTCCTTCTTAGCATTTAGTAATATTGTAACTACAAACAGCCGCCATTATGTTGACCGCCACTATTATTCAATCTGATTTATTTTGGGAAGACAAGTTGGCAAATCTTTTGCAGTTCGAACAAAAAATAAATGCCATTACCCAAAAAACAAACCTGGTTGTTTTGCCAGAAATGTTTAGTACTGGATTTAGTATGCGCGCCAAAGAATTAGCCGAAACAATGGATGGCCCAACGGTTACTTGGATGAAAAAAATGGCCGTTGATCATACAATTATTTTAACGGGCAGTATTATTATAGAAGAAAATCAACAATATTTTAATCGATTAATTTGGATGCTTCCTAATGGTAGTTTTGGTTATTACGATAAAAGACATTTGTTTGCTTTTGCTGGCGAAGACAAATACTACACAGCAGGCACAAAAAGACTTATTACCAGTGTAAATGGTTTTAAAATACAATTGCTTGTTTGTTATGATTTGCGCTTTCCTATATGGGCCCGACAAGCTGATCAAGCAAATCCAGAATACGATATTTTAATTATTGTTGCCAACTGGCCTGCATCAAGAAGCCATGCGTGGAAAACCTTGCTAGCAGCGCGTGCCATTGAAAATCAGTGTTATGTAATTGGCGTAAATAGAGTAGGCGAAGATGGAAATAAAAATTACCATAGTGGCGACAGTACCATCATTGATCCACTAGGAAATATTTTGTTTACTCAAGCCGATGAAGCCACTGTGCACACCATAGCATTTCACAAAGAAACCCTAAACGAAATACGTAGCAAATTTCCTTTTGGAAAAGATGCTGATGCTTTTCAAATTATTCAATAATACACACGTGGTAGAACAAAAAATTTATAGTGCTGCAAAAATATTTACAGGTGAGCAAGATCTAGAAAATCATGCTATTGTAGTTTCTAATAATTGTATTGAAGCCATTGTTAGTATCGAATCGTTACATAAAAAAGCAACGGAACATTTTGATATTATTGCACCTGCTTTTATTGATATTCAAATTTACGGTGCTCATAAAAAACTACTATCTGTTTATCCAGAAGCCGATGCCATTTTTAAATTAAACGACTATTGCAAAAATGGTGGCGCATTGCATTTTATGGCAACCCTTGCTACTAATAGTTATGAGGTGATTTTTGCTTGCATAGATGCTATTAAAGATTATTGGCAACAAGGCGGAACAGGATGCTTGGGTTTACACGTAGAAGGACCTTGGATTAATCCGGTTAAAAAGGGGGCGCATTTATCTACTTATATTCATTCGCCTACCAAAGAATCGATTGATGCCTTATTAAATTATGGGAAAGGGGTGATTCAAATAATTACACTGGCGCCAGAAATTTGTGATACATCACTTATTCAATACATTCAATCGCAGGGCGTAATTGTATCGGCTGGGCACAGCAATGCTAGTTACCAAGAAGCTACAGATGCTTTTAATGCAGGGATTGAAACCGCTACACATTTGTTTAATGCCATGAGTTCGTTTGAGCACCGTGCACCCGGAATGGTGGGCGCCATTTTTAACCATCCTACTGCCATGTGTAGTATTGTACCAGATGGTTACCATGTAAATTTTGAAGCCATAAAAATTGCTAAGAAACAATTGGGTAAACGCTTGTTTGTTATTACAGATGCAGTAACCGAAACCACTACTGGTGCTTATCCGCATCAGTTAGTAGGGGATAAATACGAATCCAATGGCATACTGAGTGGGTCTGCACTTACTATGGCTAAGGCAGTAAAAAATTTGGTGGAAAAAGCTTTCATTCCACTGGATGAAGCATTAAGAATGGCTAGTTTGTATCCTGCACAAGTCATTAAAAAAGCGGATACGCTTGGTAGCATTAAAATTGGTTTGCCCGCTAATTTGGTTTGTTTAAATAACAACTTAACAGTCGAAAAAACAATTACGGCAAACTAATATTTTATTGCTTAAACGCATTCCATCCTTGCGCAGTGATGTTAAAAGTATTTCCGCCCTTGGTAATTATTTTAGAACCCTCTTCTAGTTCGGTCATATAGCCAATCACACTAATTTCTTCGTTCAAAGTAATTTTATCGTGGTCTTCTTGTTTGAGGGTAAAAATTAATTCGTAGTCTTCACCGCCATTCAATGCACAAACGGTTGGATCCAATCCAAATTTATACGCAGCTTGACGACTCTCATCCGAAATGGGTAATTTGTCTTCATAAATCCTACAGCCCAAATTACTTTGTTTGCACAAATGCATTACTTCGCTACTCACACCATCACTCACATCCATCATAGCTGTTGGAACAATATCATTTTGTTCAAAAAAATCAATCACTTCTTTTCTGGCTTCTGGTTTTAATAACCTTCCTACTATATAACTTTCGTTTTCTAAATCGGGTTGCACTTTTGGATTTTCTAAATAAATTCCTTTCTCTCTTTCCATTAAAGTTAATCCCAAAAATGCGCCACCTAAATCGCCACTAACACAAATTAAATCGCCTTTTTGTGCAGTACTTCTTTTTACAAATTTATCGGGGGTTACCTCGCCAATAGCGGTTACCGAAATAATAAATCCTTTTTGAGAAGTAGTGGTATCGCCACCCACTAAATCAACACCGTGTTTTTCGCAAGCAATATAAATTCCTTCGTAAAATTCGTTGAGTGCTTCAATGCTAATTCTATTGCTAATACCAATACTCACCGTAATTTGTGTGGGTGTAGCGTTCATGGCATAAATGTCGCTAAGGTTTACCATCACTGCTTTGTAGCCCAAATGCTTTAGCGGCGTGTACATCAAATCAAAATGAATTCCTTCTAATAAAAGATCGGTACTAATGACTGTTTGTTTGCCAAAATGGTCAATAACAGCAGCGTCGTCGCCCACACCTAATACAGTAGAAACATTGTGAATTTCAAAATTTTTTGTCAGGTGTTCTATCAAACCAAACTCGCCTAAATCGGCTATCTCTGTTCTTTCTTCCATCATATTTTATTATTGGTGTGCAGGAATATTTTTTACTTCTCCGCCGTTTACAATATCTAATAACTCTTGGTGAATATGACCGTTGGTGGCAAGTATATGTGGTTGATATGGCGAATAATGATTGCCTGTAAAATCAGTTACTTTTCCGCCCGCTTCTTCTACTATTAAAAATCCTGCAGCACTATCCCATGCTTGTAATTTGTGTTCGTAAAATCCATCAAATCTTCCGGCAGCAACCCAACAAAGATCTATGGCTGCACTTCCTAAGCGTCGAACCGGAACACCTTTGCGAATTAGTTTTTCAAAAATTTGTAAAGGACCATTTGGTGCATCTAAATAAGTGTAAGGAAAGCCCGTTACCAAGGCACTTTTAATCACTTCTGTTTTTTTGCTTACATAAATATTTTTGTCATTGAGAGTAGCGCCAAAACCTTTTTCTGCAAAAAATAATTCATTGATAAAAGGATTGTAAACAGCTCCTAAAATCATTTTACCATCTTGTTCAATACCAATACTTACACAACACAGCGGAATGCCATTGGCAAAATTCACGGTGCCATCAATGGGGTCAATAATCCATTTGTAATTAGAGTCTTGAATAATTTCGCCCGACTCTTCGCTTAATATATAATGCGACGGATAGTTTTGCCTAATCACTTCAAAAATGGCTTTTTCAGAAGCGTGGTCGGCCTCGGTCACTAAATTATTAATGCCTTCTTTGTTGGTAATTTCAAAGGTTCCGTTGAAATAACTTTGCATTACAGCAGCTCCTGTTTGTACTGCTTTGAGTAGTGTTTGTTTTAACATGCCGCAAAAGTACCGCCGATTATTAGGATTTTAAAAGATTTTAGGGGTAAATAACCATCTTTGTGGTGCTAGAACTTTATTTTCTTAACCGCTAGTTAGTTATTCTTGGAATTATCCATCATTATAGTCAATTACAATGTGCCCCTTTTTTTAGAGCAATGCCTATGCAGTGTTCGGGAGGCAATGGGTAATATTCAAGCAGAAGTTATAGTAGTAGACAACCATTCTACGAATCAATCCCTTGCGTATTTACAGCCGCTTTTTCCTTGGGTACAATTTATTGCTAATACCGAGAACCTAGGATTTGCCAAGGCTAATAACCAGGCAGTGGCCATTGCAAAGGGCGAATATTGTTTGTTTCTAAACCCCGATACCCTTATTGCCGAGGACTGTTTTGAACTATGCCTTGGGTTTTTAAGGACGCACCCAAACGCTGGTGGATTAGGCATTCGAATGATTGATGGTTCTGGGCAATTTTTACCCGAAAGCAAACGCGCTTTTCCTTCGGCTATTACTGCTTTTTTTAAACTAGTTGGATTAAGCGCCCTTTTTCCAAAGTCTCGACTATTTAACAAATACAGCTTGGGCTATTTAAGCCCTAATGAAAATCAGGTGGTGGATGTTTTGGCAGGTGCATTCTTTATGGTCAGTAGCAGGGTTTTATCTACCGTTGGATGTTTCGACGAGCGGTTTTTTATGTATGCCGAAGACATAGACCTTAGTTACCGAATTCAACAAGCCGGTTTTATTAATTATTATTTTTCTGGTTCGACTATCATTCATTTTAAAGGAGAAAGTACCCGAAAAGGAAGCCTTAACTATGTGCTTTTGTTTTATAATGCCATGCGCGTTTTTGTTGTAAAGAATTACAAGGGTAAATCAGCTAGGGTTTTTTCGTTTTTTATTCAAATAGCTATTGTTTTTAGGGGATTATTTTCATTCGTAGCCCAATTAATAAAACGCTTATCCCGCCATATTTTTTCTGGATTAACGCCTCAAACAGGCCAGCCGCAGCAAGTTTTAGCCGTTGCAAACTTTGAGGAATTTGAAAAATTGAGCCGTTTTTTAACTACTGCAGGGGTTGGAATTGCTAGTCTTAAACAGGTTTTGCCAAACACGCCTCCTGCCTTTAAAATTCAGCCCAATACCACCATAATTTTTTGTCAAGGACCTGGTTTTTCATGGAAACAGGTAATCAATCAAACCGAGAATTGGTACAACAGTACCCTTTCGCTTCGGTTTCATGCAAAAAATAGTCAGTCAATTATTGGTAGCGATTCTAAGGAAACCAGCGGAGAGGCGGTAGCAAATACAGGAACATTTTAGTAAAATATCGCCGCCACTGGTCCAATAGCAATCATTTTTTAGCTGTTTTGCTTTAGCTTCGTATATAGTTACCAAATAACGGCTTCCAAACGATGGCAATTTTAGATATTAAGCTTCCGAATTCAATTTTAAAAGCCCTACGTCTGCCACAGAATAATCCAAGAAGGCAACAACTTAGGGTGTTAAAGAAATTATTGCGCAAAGCAAAGTTTACAGAATTTGGTCAAGCTTATCGTTTCGACGATATTTTATCGAGCAAGCACCTTGGCAAAAAGTTCCAAGAATTAGTTCCCACTTATAATTACAATAAAATTTACAAAGAGTGGTGGCATAAAACCCTCGAAGGCAAATCAGATATTTGTTGGCCAGGTAAAATCAAATTCTTTGCTTTAAGCAGTGGCACTAGTGAATCTGCCAGCAAATTTATTCCTATCACCAACGACCTCTTGCGTGGGAATAAAATTGTAATGATCAAACAATTGCTCACGCTAAGAAATTACGAAGATATTCCTTATGGCGCACTAGGTCGGGGCTGGCTTACGCTTGGTGGAAGTACCGATTTACAAAAAGGACCTGGTTATTATTCTGGAGACCTTAGTGGTATCACACAAAAGAAAGTGCCTTTTTGGTTTCAGCCATTTTATAAACCAGGTAAAAAAATAGCCAAGCAAAAAGATTGGAATAAAAAATTAGAAGAAATTGTAGACAAAGCACCTGAATGGGATATTAGTATGTTGGTGGGTGTCCCTGCCTGGATTCAAATGTGTGTAGAGATGGTGATTGAACGTTACAAGCTTAATAATATCCACGATATGTGGCCCAACCTTGCCTTCTTTGGACATGGTGGCGTTAGCTTTGAGCCTTATAAAAAGGGATTTGAAAAATTATTGGGTAAGCCTATTACCTATATTGAAACCTATTTGGCAAGTGAAGGTTTTATTGCTTACCAAGATAGGCAGTATGCAGAGGGTATGAAGCTTGTAACCAATGAACATATTTTTTTAGAGTTTGTGCCCTTTGATGAAAATAATTTTGATGCCAATGGCGAAATGGTAAACAATCCAGAAGCCTTAATGATTCACGAGGTAGAAGAAGGAAAAGATTATGCCTTATTAATTAGTACTGCTGCAGGAACCTGGCGCTACTTAATTGGCGATACCGTAAAGTTTGTAGATAAAGAACGTTGTGAAATTATCATCACCGGCAGAACCAAGCATTTTTTAAGTTTAGTAGGAGAGCATTTAAGCGTAGACAATATGAACAAAGCCATTCAATTGGTGAGTGAAGAAATGAATATTAGTATTCCCGAGTTTACGGTTGCTGGCGTTCCTTTTGGCAATTTTTTTGCGCACCATTGGTTTGTTGCATGTAACGATGCGGTTAACAAAGAGCTGCTAGCTAAAAAAATTGACCAACACCTTTGCGCACTCAACGACGACTATGCAATAGAACGAAAGTCTGCATTAAAAGAAGTAATACTAGATGTGTTGAGCGAAAAAGAATTTATGGACTTTATGACAGCGAAGGGCAAAATAGGTGGACAACATAAATTTCCAAGGGTACTTAAGGGAACCATGCTAGCAGACTGGCAAAAATTTTTAAAGGGCGAAACAATAGAAGTACAATAATTCATTCAGACGATATTATCTATGGCAGCAGCCTTCATTAAAGGATTGTTTTTGGGAATACTTTTAGCCATTTCTGTGGGGCCAGTAATTTTTGCCATCATCAAACAAAGCATTAATTATGGGCACAAAGCAGGCTATGTTTTTGTAGCAGGCGTTTCATTGAGTGATATTACGCTATTGGTGGTTTGTAATTTTTTTACCTCTTTTTTTCAAGTAGTTATTAAACACCAAGAAATTATTGCCCTTGCAGGAAGTGTGTTTTTAATTAGCGCAGGGATATATACTTTGTTTTTTAAAAAGTCTGCAATCGAAACAGAGACCCTTGTTCAAGAACAAGCATTTAGTAGTCGCGATTGGGCTGGTGCATTTTTTTCAGGCTATTTTATGAACATGCTAAATCCTAGTGTATTTATTTTTTGGTTTGCCTGGAGCGCTGCAATACAAGCAGATGCAGCCTCTTATATAAACCCGCTACAGTATAGAATGATTGTTTTTGGAACCTGTTTGGTTTTTGTGTTGCTAACAGATTTATTAAAAGTAACATTGGCTGGAAAATTAAGGCCAAAACTCACCACAAAAAACCTAAGCTTTATTAATAAATTGTCTGGTGTTATTTTAATTGGATTTGGCGTAGCCCTTATTTGGGGGATCTTACAATTTGGACAACAATTAAAGTAGGTTTATTGAATATTTGTTGCAAAGACCGTTTTCATCAAGTATCTTTCTGCTAATGAAATTAACTGTACTAATTGTTTTTTGTTGTTTATCTCTTGGTGTATCGGCACAAAAAGATTTATTACTACTGAAGCACAAAACCCAATCTGTTCAAACCTGGACGAGTGGCAGTTATATTTTATTTCAATTTAGCAGCAAACAATGGATAGAAGGAACCATTAAATCCATTAAAAATGATTCTTTGTTGATTGACCAGATTCACGTGCGGCAAGTTAGTAATCAATTTGGTTATCCCACTCTTGATACGGTTCATTTTGGTTTGCTAAAATTACATATCAACGAAGTGTATGCTTTACCCCAAAAAAGTTTTCACACCAATATGCTCAATAGCGGTGCGCTGTTTGAAATGGGCAGTGCTGCTTACTTTTTTTTAAACATCGTAAATAGTTCGGTTAAAAATGATGCTATTTTAGGGCCCTATAATTTACCGAAACTAGGTATAGCAGTTGGCGTTTTTATGCTAGGAAAAGTTTTACAAAGCACTCATAAAGACATTATTCAAATTGGTCCAAAATACACGCTCTCAACTATTAAATAATTTACAAGCTATCTGCGAAAATTTTATAATAACATGATTAAAAACCTTTGGCGCTGGATAAAAAAAATCACTGTTTGGCTATTTGTTTCTTCTTTTATATACCTGCTAATTTGCAAGTGGGTAATGCCGCCAATTACCATTACACAAATTGATAATAGTTTTAGTTATGGTTTACACAGAGACTATGTATCTGGAAATCAAATTAGCCGAAACGCAAAGCTAGCAGCTATTGCAAGCGAAGACCAGGCTTTTCCAGACCATATTGGTTTTGATTGGGATGCGATTGAAAAAAGCCTGAAACCTAGGAAGGGTAAAAAGCAAAAATTACCTCTTGGAGCAGCTGCTAGTACCATCACTCAACAAACCGCAAAGAATATTTTTCTATGGCAGGGTGGTGGCATTATGAAATACATCCGAAAAATTCCGGAAGCCTATTTTACACTAATGATTGAATTGGTTTGGGGTAAAAAAAGAATCTTAGAGGTTTACCTTAATACCATTGAAATGGGGCCTGGGGTTTTTGGAATTGAAGCAGCCGCACAAAATTATTTTGGTAAATCTGCTAGTCAATTAAGCAGGCAAGAAGCGGCTATGATTATTGCTTGTTTGCCCAATCCTAAAAAGTTTTCTGTAAAACCAATGAGCAATAGAGTGAGTTGGCGGTACCCTCAAATATTACAACAAATGCACAATATTGAAGACGATCCAGATATTGAATTATTGATTAAATAAGGCGTCTACAGCAAAAATTGCTGTTGCTAATCTTTCTTGATAATTACCACTCACGGTTATCCAAGGAACCGATTGGTTAATAAGCAAGTCTTTGTAAATCTGAAACAATTCTTTACGCGGTCCTTCTTCAGGATATTCTCGCAAAGCATCTTGTACCCAAGGAATATCTGCAGCACATAAAATATATAAATCGTATTGTCGATTACTAATTTGGTCTAAAATAAAATGGTGACATTTTTCAAAAACATACTCGCACCAAACCTTCATCACATACATATCGGTATCAATAAACAAGGCTTTATTTTCAGTAGCGGCTAATTCGGCCGTGCTGCGATCTTCGAGTAAGAGTTGGTTTTTTGCAATGACCAACAAATCATCATACGTATAGGCCGTACCATTCTTTGTAAGATATTCTCTGGCATATTCCGGACACCACTGCGTTTGAAAATGTGCCGCCAATTCTTTACATAGCGTGCTTTTTCCAGTAGATTCTGGACCAATAATTACTATTTTTTTTACTGCCATTGTTTGTTTGCTTTTTTTTGCCAAGCTATTAATCCAGCAACGGCTAAAACCAATAATACTAAAAATTGCACACTTGTAAAAACATACCCCTTAATAAAATATAATGGAATAGACGCCACATTCGTAGCAATCCACCAGATCCAACTTTCTACTTTTTTTCTAGCCATTAACCACATGCCCGTATACGCAGTGGCGCTTGCAAAAGCATCGGCCCATGGAATAGCTTCTGGCGCAAATGATTTTTTTAATCCGTTTAAGGAAAAATAAATTACCAAATAAAAAACTGCAAAAAAGGCCAACTGTTGCGTCCACTCTTTTTTGTTGCTATAGGTAATTGCTAAAGAGGGCTTGAGTTGCGTATTGTCTTTTTTAGCCCACAACATCCATCCATAAATACTCATTACCGTATAATAAAAATTCACACTTGCCTCGCCCAATAAGTTTCCTTTTATGCTGATATAGATATAAATGATCGTGTTGATTAAACCAACAGGATATACTAAAATATTTTCTTTACGGCTAAACCAAACACTGCCAATTCCTGCAAACACCGCAATAAATTCAAGCGGGCCTGTTTGCAATAAACCAGTTACTAGTTGCTGAAAAATTTGGGTTGCCGTCATAAGGATGTTTGCGCAAATTACTGATTCGTCTTTTAATAATGGATAAGGTATGCTAATTGCTAAAAAAATAAATAGCGCCGTCGTTAAAATGTAGGGTGTTTATTAACCGCTTTTGCGCTTGAATAAATGGTATATCAATTAAATCTGGATTCTCACCATCATTAAACCAAACAACTATTAATTGCGGCTCTTGTAATAATTTTTTTTGTTCTGTTGCTATTTCTTTGTGAGGCAAGGGCAGCGCTTGTAAGCCTGTTAAATAATACAAGCCATCATTTGCATCGGAATAAATTGGTTGATTAAAAAGAACTTTGTGTTCTTTAATATATTTCGCCAATGGCGATGCTCTCCAATGCGCTTCGGCATAGCCCGGAATTCCCGCGTCTGCAATGCCTTCCCAATTTTCGGCATTTTGTTGGTACTGAAAAAACAAGGTTGCGGCATAAACAAAAAAGAGTAAAACGAGAATGCCCGTTTTTTGCAATTTGGTTTTTTGTTTTATAAAACGCAGAAGCCAAAAACTTCCCACCAAAATAAAAGGAATATATATTGGTGATAACAATCGACTGCTTAAAGTTTCGAATCTTGAAATACTAGCTGCCGAAATAATAAACACCGCATACACTACAAAAAATAAAGCCAACACCGTTTCGTTGCAACGATAAAATTGTTGTTGCAATATTCGATACACCACCACTATTGTTGCCACCAATAATATTAGTAAAAAAATAATCGCACCAATTAATGGACGGTTGTTTAAAAAAGGTAACCAAGAACCTATAACAGTTCCTATGTCTAATAAATTATCTGCAATGGTTCGCAAGGCTTTTTCTCTCACGCCCGCAAAAGAGCCTGCTGCATAATGATTGTGTGCTAAATTCCAAACAACTAATGAAACACCAACCAGTACAAACAATAAAAGATGTTTGATTTTTTTAGCAATACCAAGTGCTCCGTCAAATAAAATTAATGCTGCGCCAGTTGCAACAATTGTAATGCCAGCAAAACGTGTAACAAAAGCCAATGCAGCAATTATAGCAAACACCATCAAAGAAATAATATCGTGCCTTTTGCCATACCAACGCCAAACAAGCATAAAAAATAACACTAAAAAAACAAACCAAGTTTCAGACCACAACATTTCATACACATCCCACAAACAGGGGCTAGTAGCTAATATACTAAGTACCGCCAAACGATACCATCTTGCATTGTTTTCAAAGCCCTGCATTAAAACACTACTCATTAAAATAACGCCTACATATAAAACACTGTTTAATATCGGCGCTATAGTTATAGGGCTGCTATGAAAAATGCTAGAAAAAAATGCTAGAAAAAAAGGGTAGCCTGCCGGAAAATCAATAAGGGGTAAATTATTAAAATCAACTAAAGCGCCTCTTGCCTGAAGGTTAATGGCGGCGCTACTATAGGCAATAGAATCTGGCGATAAGCCAATGCCACTAAATTTAGTTAAATAATAAATTGTAAAAACAGCAGACGCAGACGCAAGTAACGCATCCCAATGTTGGGCAAGTAAGTAAGATGCGGTTTTTTTCATTTGTTGGTTGGCATATTATTCCGCTTCGGCAACTACTTCGGTTACTTCTGGAATCATGCGCTTCATCATTCCTTCAATACCAGCTTTTAGCGTAATCATTGAAGAAGGACAACCACTGCAACTACCTTGTAGCATTAGGTTTACTACGCCGTCGTTATAGCTTTTAAACTGAATAGCACCGCCGTCCATTTCAACGGCTGGTTTTACATAGTTCTCCAATAATTCTTTGACACGTTTTACAATATCATCGTCATCGGCACTAACAATATTGGTTGCTTCTTGTTTTACTTTGGCAACCTCTTCGTCATTAACCACTACGCCTCCATTTTCTAGATACTCTTTCAAAAATGTTTTAACTGGTGCAATAATATCTTGCCAGTCTTCTGTGTCGGAACTTTTGGTTAGGGTAATAAAATTACTGGCAATAAACACGCTTTTTATAAAAGGGAAGCTAAATAGTTCTTTTGCTAATGGAGAAGGCCCGGCCAAGGTTTCGTCTGCAAAATCGATGCTTTTTCCAGGATACAACAGCTTGTTTGCAACAAACTTCATGGTTTCGGGGTTGGGCGTCATTTCGGTGTAAATACTAATAATTGGGTTGCCTGTTTTAATCATAATCTTAGTTTTTAAACAATTCATTGGCCTGTGCCAGCTAAATTACTTGAGCAAATTTAAACAAAAGCAGTCAGGGATGGTTCATTCAAAATAATAGTAGCGACCGCTATTCCATAATTTTCGGATATCGAAAACCTATATAACCGTTTATAGACGTTTAATTTGCGGCCGAGTCAATATTTCAACCGGTTTTACATTCTATGCCTATCCTACTGAGTCTTCGATTGGTTTACCACTGCACAAGAAACCATTCAATCTATTAGACAAGTAGAAACAAAAAAACAATTATTACAATACTATTCTCAACTTTGCGTAATTCAACATGATCTTTTTTTCGCCGTTTAATTCAAACTGAATCGTAGCAATTGGATTGTGTGCAGAGCCTTCAATTTTTCCAACAATTCCAAATCCAAATTTTTGGTGTTCTACTTTTTGACCAGCTTGTAAACCACTCGTATCACTAGCAACAAAATCTGCACTGGCTTGGTGTTCTACTACTTTTGTAGAAGGTGGAACAATGGGTAAGTATTCTGGTTTTGCGGTCTGTGATTTTTTTGCAGGAGGTGCACCATATTTTTTTTCTGCTGATGCTGCTGAATTACCAAAACCCGAATTATTTTGCATACGCTGAATACCGGTACCCCATTGGCTTCCGGCATTATTTCTAGCACCACCACCAGCATAGGTTTTGTCTATATAGTCTGCCGGCATTTCATCAATAAACCGGCTGGGTTCGTTTTGCACTAGCTGACCAAAACGATAACGAGAGTTGGCATAGGTTAACCACAAATGTTGTTTGGCGCGCGTAATAGCTACATAAAACAAACGGCGTTCTTCTTCTAACTCTTCGCGGGTATTAATGCTCATGGCATTCGGGAATAATGTTTCTTCTATTCCTCCAACAAATACACAACTAAACTCTAAACCTTTTGCAGCATGTATGGTCATTAATTTTACCACATCGGTTTCTGCTTTGTTATCGTCTGCATCTGTAACCAAACTAATTTGTTGTAAATAAGATCCAAGGCTTTTATCACCTAATTCTCCATCGTCATTACTAGGGCTTTCGGTCCACTCTTTTATGGAGTTAAGTATCTCTTGAATATTTTCGTAACGCGCCAAACCTTCGGTGGTTTTATCGCTAAATAATTCTTTTACAATATTAGTATGCTTACCAACTTGAATAGCTAAATCGTAGGCGTTTTTTTCTTTCTGAATCGTTTGAAAATAACGAATCATTGTAACAAAATTCTGTAACGCTTCTAGTGTGCCGCCTTTAAAACCAAACTCGCCTGCACGCGCCACTACATCAAACATCGACAGCTCATTTTCGTTGGCTGCAATCACTAATTTTTCAATAGATGTTTTACCAATTCCGCGTGCTGGATAATTAATAATTCTTTTTAATCCTTCTTCGTCTTGGGTGTTTACAATAACGCGCAAATAAGCTAAAAAATCTTTAATTTCTTTGCGCTGATAAAAACTTGTTCCACCATAAATTCTATAAGCAATTCCCATTCTGCGCAAGCTTTCTTCATAAGCCCTACTCTGCGCATTGGTGCGATATAAAATGGCAAAATCTTGGTTATAAAAATGGTTGCGTAATTTTTGTTCTTGAATGGTATCTGCCACAAATTTTCCTTCGTCATTATCGGTCATGGTGCGAACCAATCGAATCTTTTCTCCTTCATTATTATCTGTCCATAAATTCTTTGGAATCTGTCCTTGGTTTACTTTAATCACTTCGTTGGCAACATGAATAATATTTTTACTGCTTCGATAATTTTGTTCGAGTTTAACAATTTTTACATCGTCGTAATCTTTTTGAAATTGTAAAATATTTTCAATGGTTGCTCCCCTAAAACTATAAATACTTTGTGCGTCGTCTCCTACCACACAAATGTTTTCGTGCACCGCTGCCAAGAGTTTTGAAATTTCATACTGCACTGGATTGGTATCTTGGTACTCATCAATTAGTATGTACTTAAACTTGTGTTGGTATTTGTGTAATGCTTCTGGAAAACTATTTAAGAGTTCGTGCATCTTTAACAACAGATCATCAAAATCCATCGCACCATTCTTAAAACATCGATTGGTATAGGCTAAATAAATCTGTGCCATTGCTTGTCTGTTGGCCCGCATATCTTCTTGTTGAACATAATAGTCCACCGCATACGCTCCAGGACCCATCAGTGCATTTTTTGCCTGAGAAATTCTATTGCCTACTACATTGGCTTTGTAGTGTTTATCGTCGAGGTTTAATTCGTTTACTACGGTTTTTATAACAGAGCGGCTGTCATCGGTGTCATAAATTGTAAAGTTTCTAGGATAACCCAACCGATGAGCTTCTGCGCGTAAAATTCTTGCAAATACACTGTGGAATGTACCAATATATAGGTTGCGCGCCTCTGAATTGCCCAGAATCTTTTCAATTCTTTCCTTCATTTCTGCCGCCGCCTTATTGGTAAAAGTGAGCGCCAGTATATTAAAAGCATCCACCCCATTGGCCATTAAATGCGCAATTCTGGTGGTTAAAACCTTTGTTTTTCCGCTTCCCGCGCCTGCCACAATCATAATTGGCCCGGTTATATGGATCACTGCTTCGTGTTGTGGCTCGTTCAATCCCTTAAGATACTCCTGCATGGGTGCAAGATAAACAGATGCGTTGTTGAAAATTAAAACGTGGAAAACAATTGTGCAAACTTCTCATAAATCATTAAAGCTTAACAAGTCAACCCGCTTTGGAGCCAAAACCTCGGTCATTCAGATACATTTTTAATGCCATTCTTTAGTAACTTGGCTAAATATAAATCTATCCGCCATGAGCTATTTGCAAAATCTTCGCACCAGACTAGTGATTTTATTATTGATCCTTATTGGTTGCGCCCTTCAAACAATTGCACAACCGTTTAGTAATCGGTATTTCGGTGCAATGGAATACAGAATGATTGGGCCACACAGAGGCGGCAGAACCGTTGGTGCTGTTGGCGTTCCATCGCAACCAAGTGTTTTTTATATTGGCGTAAACAATGGTGGTGTTTGGAAAACCAATGACTATGGTCGTGTGTGGAAGCCGATTTTCGATAAAATGAATACCGGTTCTGTTGGAGATATTGCTGTTTCGGAATCGAACCCAAATATTGTTTTTGTAGGATGTGGCGAAGGCATTCAAAGGCCCGATTTGTCTGTGGGAGATGGGGTTTATAAATCATCCGATGCGGGAAAAACCTGGACCAATATGGGTTTAAAAGACGGACAACAAATAGGCGATATTATTATTGATCCCAAAAATGAAAACCGTGTTTTTGTAGCGGTATTAGGACACCCTTATGGACCCAATACCGAGCGAGGTGTTTATAGAAGTGTAGACGGTGGAAAAAACTGGGAGCGTGTTTTGTATAAAGACGAAAACACAGGCGCTATTCAAGTAAGTTTTGATCCTAATAATTCAAATATTTTATATGCCGATTTATGGGCTGGCCGACAAGGTCCTTGGGAGAACGGCGCTTGGAACGGAACCGAATCTGGTTTATACAAATCAATTGACGGCGGAAATACTTGGAAAAAATTAACCAAGGGATTACCCACACCCGCCGAGGGTTTGGGACGCATTGGTTTTGATATTGCGCCCACCAACAGTAAACGCATATATGCTACCGTAGATGCAGGTGATAAAGGCGGCATTTATAGAAGCGATGACGCAGGAGAATCATGGAGTAATATCAATCCCGACGGACGTTTTTGGGGAAGAGGAAGTGATTTTGCAGAAGTACGTGTAGATCCTAAAAATGCAGAAATTGTTTACACCGCCAATGTGGTTACTTGGAAATCGGTGGATGGTGCAAAAACTTTTACCGGATTTAGAGGAGCGCCCGGCGGAGATGATTATCACCGTATTTGGATTAACCCGAACGATACTAAAATTATGTTGATAGCCCTTGATCAGGGTGGTATTGTAACTGTGAATGGCGGAGAAACTTTTTCATCGTGGTATAACCAACCAACAGCACAATTTTACCATGTAAATACCGACAATGCATTTCCGTATAATGTTTACGGAGGGCAGCAAGAAAGTGGTTCGGCTAGTGTGTCATCTCGAGGAAATGATGGACAAATTTCATTGCGCGAATGGCATCCAGTGGGTGTAGAAGAGTACGGTTATATTGCCCCCGATCCACTTGATCCTAATATTATTTACGGCGGAAAAATTACCAAGTACGATAAAAGAACTGGTCAGGTACAAGAAATTGCGCCCGAAGCTGTTCGATCTGGCAAATACCGTTTTATAAGAACCGCTCCGGTATTATTTTCTCCTATCGATCCTAAAACATTGTATTATGCAGGAAACGTATTGTTTAAAACCAGGGATGGTGGAAATAGTTGGGAAACCATTAGCCCCGATTTAACCAGAGAATCTTGGGATATACCAGCCAGCGTTGGTATTTATACAACCGACGATTTAAAGAAAATGCCCCGACGCGGAGTGATTTATACTGTTGCGCCTTCGTTTAAAGACATCAATACTATTTGGGCCGGAACCGACGATGGTTATATTCAAGTAACGCACGATGGCGGAAAAACTTGGACAAACGTAACACCTCCTGCCATTAGTTCTTGGAGCAAAGTATCACTAATGGAAGCCAGTCATACCGATGTAAACACCGTGTATGCAGCAGTGAACAGAATTCGTTGCGACGATATGCATCCTTATGCTTACAAAACCACAAACGGCGGAAAAACCTGGCAGTTAATTACCAAAGGTCTTCCAGAAAACGAACCAATTAATGTGGTGAGAGAAGATCCTATTCGCAAGGGCTTATTGTTTGCGGGATCTGAAAATGCGGTGTATGTATCTTTTGATGATGGCGAAAACTGGCAGTCATTGCGTTTAAATATGCCGCCAACTTCTATTCGTGATTTAGTCATTAAAGACGACGACTTAGTATTAGGAACCCACGGCCGAGGATTTTGGATTTTAGATGATATAACACCATTGCGCCAAATCAACAAAAACCTTGCAGCAGAAAAAACCATTTTATTCAAACCACAACAAGCATTACGTGTTCGATGGAATATGAATACCGATACACCAATGCCGCAAGAAGAACCAGGCGGACAAAATCCACCAGACGGAGCGATTCTTGATTATTATTTAGCAGACAATATTTCAAGCGAAGTACGTTTAGAAATTTTAGATGCTACCGGAAAATCGGTACGCAAATTTAGTAGCCTCGACAAGCCTTATAAAATTCCCGAACTAAATATTCCATTGTATTGGATTCGTCCTCAACAATTATTATCTGCGGCGGCAGGAGCACATCGTTTTTTATGGGATATGCATTACAAACCAATTGACGAACCGGTTTCTTTTCCTATGACAGCGATTTATGAAAACACCGCACCAGAAAAAAACGCACCTTGGGTATTGCCAGGAAATTATACTGCCAAGCTTACTGTAAATGGAAAATCTACTACACAAATATTTAGCATTAAAATGGATCCGCGTGTAAAAAATAGCCTGGCTGATTTACAAAAACAACACGCGCTTTCAATGGATTGTTATGAAGGTCGATTAACTGCACGCGCAAGCATGGAAGCGATTGCTGCAGCCAGAAAAATATTGCAAGATAAAATCGAAAAAGCGGGTGCTAATGTAGCCGATTTAAAAGTTTTAGAACAAGAAGTAGCAGCATTAGATGGCGCACGCAGAAGTAGAAGAGCTGCTGCAGAACCTAGTGCCAGTTTTGGTTCGGTAGAAGCAAGTTTTGCAGGATTGTTTGGTAATGTGCACCATACCGAAATGACGCCAACAACACAAACAATTGCTGCTGTTAAACAAACAAAAGACCAATTAATATTACTTGTAAATAAATGGACTGCGCTTAAAAATAAAATTAGTGCAGCCGTAAAATAATTAACCCAATTAGAATTTTTTTGTCATGTTAGATTTTAAAAAAATGTTTCGTTATTTTTTGTTGATGCTAGTTTTAATTATTAGCAGCAGCTTATTCGCACAATTATCTGTATCGCCCGTGTTCTCTAACAATATGGTATTGCAGAGAAATAAACCAGTGGTTGTTTGGGGTAAAGAAAAACCCGGCGCAACCGTAACAGTTAGTTTTGATACGCAAAAAAAATCAACGATTACAGACGAAAATGGCGTTTGGAAAATTTGGTTAAAGCCCTTGCAAGTTTCTACAATTAAAAAAGAACTAACTATTAGTGCAAGTACTACCCTTGTTTTTACAAATGTATTAGTGGGTGATGTTTGGCTATGTTCTGGTCAATCAAATATGGAGTATCCATTAGACCGTGTTTCTAAAAGATACAAGGCGGGTAACAAAGGAACCGATGAGGGCCTGATAGAAATGGAAAACAAAAACAGGTTGCCCATTATTCGATATATCAATGTTGATAGAAACCTAAAAAAACAACCCGAATTACCTTCCATAGGATGGATTAACGGAAACGATTCTACTGTTCGTTTGGTTAGCGCAATTGGCTACTTTTTTGCCAAAGAAATTGCAGAAAAAACAGGTATTCCTATTGGGATAATTTCATCGTCTTGGGGTGGCACTAGAATTGAACCTTGGATTCCCGATTGGGCTTACCAACAATCTGCGGTATTTAAAGATTCTGCGCAAACACCCGATTTTAAAATTGATGGCGTGCATCCTGGACAAATGTTTAATGCCATGATTAAACCAATGTTGCCACTTGCTATAAAAGGAATTTTATGGTACCAAGGCGAATCTGATTTAATCATTCACGATCATGCAACCTATGCAGCAAAATTTAGTTTATTAGCCAACACCTGGCGTGGTCTGTTTAATGATAAAAAAATACCCTTGTATTATGTACAACTAGCACCACACCTTTACACAAAACGCAAAGACGCTTTTGCGCATACAGCACAATCCTTACCTGAATTTTGGGAGGTTCAAACTAGCTCCTTAAATATTAAAAACTCGGGCATGGTAGTAACCACCGACCTAGTAACAGATTTGGGTGATATTCATCCGCCATACAAATGGATTGTTGCACACCGATTGGTTCAAGTGGCTATGGCAAAACTTTATGGCGAAAAGCAAACGGAATTTTCAGGACCAAAATACGCGTCAATGAAAATTAATAATGGAAGCGTTGCGCTATCATTTACGCATGCAAGATCTGGCTTAACCATTAAAGACGCTACCGACTTAAGTTGGTTTTCTATTGCAGGAGCCGATGGAAATTTTGTGCCCGCATCCGCAAAAATAAATGGTAAAAAAATTATTGTTTCTGCGCCAACTGTATTAGCACCAACACAGGTTCGGTTTGCCTGGGACGAAACTGCACAACCTAATTTATTTAACAACGCGGGCTTGCCAGCAATACCATTTAGAACGAATCAATAATGGGCCAATTATTTCATGGCGGCTAATTCTTTTTGTAGGCGAAACATTTCGTCTCTTAATCTAGCGGCTTCTATAAAATCTAAATCGCGGGCTGCTTTTTCCATTTCTTTTTTAGTGGATTGAATGGCTTTTTCAACTTGTGGAATGGTTTGATAATTGGTTTGTTCTTCTGCTATTTTCGACGCAACAATTTGCGATTCTCTTTGCAATGCATAAGGGTTTGAGGGGTCGTATCCTTTAATATCTAACACCGATCCTTGCGCAAATATTTGTTCTTTACTTTTTATAATGGTTGTTGGGGTGATATTGTTGGCTATGTTAAATGCAATTTGTTTTTCTCTGCGACGAAGTGTTTCATCCATGGTGCGTTGCATACTCATGGTTATTTTATCGGCATAAAAAATAACAAAACCGTCTACATTTCTTGCAGCACGACCAGCGGTTTGTGTGAGTGATTTTTCGTTGCGCAAAAATCCTTCCTTGTCTGCGTCTAAAATAGCCACCAAAGAAACTTCGGGAAGGTCTAATCCTTCTCTTAATAAATTCACACCCACCAATACATCAATTTCTCCCAAACGCAACATCCGTAGTATTTCTATGCGTTCGAGTGTATCTACATCGCTGTGAATATATTTCGATTTAATATTAATTCGGCCCAAGTATTTATCCATCTCTTCGGCCATTCTTTTAGTAAGTGTGGTGACCAAAATTCGATCGCCTTTTTTTACCGTTCTATCAATCTCGTCTAATAAATCATCTATCTGATTTACACTTGGTCTTATTTGAATGGGCGGATCTAATAAACCCGTAGGACGAACTACTTGTTCAACTACTACGCCACCTGTTTTTTCTAATTCATAATCGCTAGGCGTTGCGCTTACAAAAACGGTTTGTCCGGTAATACTTTCAAATTCATGAAAATTAAGCGGGCGGTTATCTATGGCACTCGGTAAGCGAAAACCATATTCAACCAATACTAGTTTTCTACTTCTATCTCCACCATACATACCCGCAATTTGTGGAATCGTTTGGTGACTCTCATCCACCACCAATAAAAAATCTTTTGGAAAATAATCGAGCAAACAGAAAGGACGTGTGCCTGGTTTTCGACGATCAAAAAATCTAGAATAGTTTTCAATACCACTACAATATCCTAATTCGCGAATCATTTCAATATCGTATTCTACTCTTTCTTTTATGCGTTGCGCTTCTACAAATTTTCCGGTACTTTTAAAATATGCAACCTGCGCCATCATCTCGTCTTGAATTTCATGCATGACTTGCAAAATCATGTCTTTGGGCGCCAAATAAAGTGTTGCAGGAAAAATAGCCGCCGAATCCATCAAGCCAATGCGCTTACTTGTTTCGGTTTCAATACTTTCAATCTCTTCTATTTCATCGCCAAAAAAAGTTACGCGATAACCAAAATCTACATAGGGTAAATTAATATCTACGGTATCGCCTTTTACGCGAAAGGTTCCCCTGCTAAAATCGCCTTGAGAGCGGTTGTACAAAGAATTCACCAGTGCGTGCAAAAATCCTTGGCGCGATAAAACTTGGCCTTTTTCAATTCTGATAATTCCGTTCTCGTATTCGGTAGGGTTACCCATTCCATAAATACAACTCACGCTCGCTACTACAATAATATCTCTTCGGCCGCTAAGCAATTGGGTGGTTGCTTGTAAACGAAGTTTGTCTAGCTCTTCGTTAATGCTTAAGTCTTTTTCAATGTAGGTGCCAGTAACGGGCATATATGCTTCGGGCTGATAGTAGTCGTAATAACTTACAAAATAACCCACGGCATTGTCGGGAAAAAATTGTTTAAACTCGCCATACAATTGCGCTACCAAGGTTTTGTTGTGCGTTAATACAAGGGTAGGACGTTGTGTGTTTTGAATAAGGTTGGCAATGGTGAACGTTTTGCCACTACCCGTTACGCCCAGTAGTGTTTGGTATTGCTCTCCATTGTTTACGGCCTCTGTTAGCTGCTCAATAGCAGAAGGTTGGTCGCCGGCGGGTAAATAAGGTGCATGGAGCTGAAAGGGCATGGAGCTAATTAGTGGTCAAAGTTAAAAAGATTAACCCTTATAGTTTAACGATATTATAAATGTCTACCATGGGCGAAAAATATTGCCCATTCGATTTTTGACCAGATATTTTAAAAACCAGGTCAAGGCCTTTTACAACTCTTCCAAAAGCGGCGTAGCCCAAACGATCTTCGCAGTTTTCGCCACCAACATCTAATCCGGGTTGGTTGCCAATTACAATAAAAAATTCTGTTCCCGCAGTGCCCGGTGCGGCCCTTGCTAAAGAGATGGTTCCTTCGGTATGAAGTATTTTTGTTTGTTGGGTGCTTTCGTGATCAATTCCCTTAATGCTTACTGCTTTTTTATAATTGGTTTTCCAAATGCCCCCTTGAATTAATTCGGTTTTGGGTGCATTAGACGGTTGATTTTCCATATTCAATACCCTATAAAAACTACTATTATTATAAAAGCCCGAATCGATATAACTTAAAAAAGCCGCCACCGTTTTGGGCGCTTGTTTGGGATACAACTCCAATTCAATATCGCCATATTTTGTTTGAATAGCAATATGCGGATTGGTATAATGGGACTTAGGTGCACAGCTGCATAAAAACAAAAAAAGTATGGGAATTAACAAGCGATACATGGTATAAAATTAAATGGTTTTGGGTTTTTAAAGTAGAAAGATTTTAGGGTGGTTATAATTTGATTCAAAAGTTTAAATTGATGTATGAAAAAAGACACACAATTAATATCAGAACAAGCAAACCAGCACCTACAAGCGTTTAAACAATGGTTGCAATCTAGACGGTATAGCCCTAGTACCATTAAAACATATACAGAAGCCTTAAAATCGTTTTTAGTGTATTTTAATGATAAGCCAGTAAGTACGCTAACCAACCAAGATGTAATAGATTATAATACGCATTACATTCTTAAAAAAAATCTGTCAACATCGTTTCAAAACCAAGTAGTAAATGCTATTAAATTATATTTTAACACACTACAAAATATAGAAATTGTAATTGATAAAATTCATAGACCAAGGCGCGAGAAGTTATTGCCGAATGTATTAAGTAAAGATGAAATAAAAAAAATATTAGAAGCGCATAGTAATATTAAACACAAAACAATGCTTTCGGTAATTTATAGCTGTGGATTAAGGAGAAGTGAATTAATTAATTTAAAGCCAGCAGATATAGACTCAAAAAGAAACATTATTATTATTAGGCAAGCAAAAGGCAAGAAAGATAGAATAGTACCCTTGTCGCAAAAGGTGTTAGCCCTATTACGAACTTATTATATTGGATACAAGCCTGTTACTTGGCTGTTTGAGGGGCAAAGGGGGAACGAGCCTTACGATGAAAGAAGCTTAGCCAACGTATTAAAGCAAGCTGTAGAAAAAGCGAATATTCAAAAACCAGTTAGCCTCCATTGGCTAAGACATAGTTATGCAACACATTTATTAGAAAGCGGAACCGATTTACGATATATACAAGAATTGTTAGGCCATAGTAGCAGCAAAACCACCGAAATATACACCCATGTAAGCACGAATCATCTACAAAATATTAAAAGCCCCTTTGATGATTTATAGTATTTTAAATCATAAATTGTATAATAATTAATCGCCATAAAGTAGCACCAAGCGCTTTATATTTGGGTGGATTGGGGTGATTTTATGGCTGGTATATACTAGTTATATGCAAGCAACGAAAAAATATATCGCCTGACTAATAAAAGATAAATATGAAAAGATATTATAGAATAATGTTAGGTGCCAAAAGTATTCACGCAGACGAATGCTTTAAAGGTAATTTTATTGGGGCAGGGTTCGGTATCGATTCTGACCTAACAAATAATCTTCCGGACAACTGGCGAGACTTTAATCTAAAATATATTCCTGTTTGGCTTTCAAAAAATCCTACTAAAGGAAAAGTAGCTGCTGGACTTTCTTGTGGTGCCTTATGGACTATATCGAAAGGAATCCAAAAAGGAGAAATAGTGCTTTGCCCTAGTGGCAATGGTAACTATTATATTGGAGAAGTAATAGACAACTATGCCTATAAAACTGGAGGAATATTACCTCATCGTAGGCACGTTAAATGGTTTCCAAATACTATTGAACGCTCTGCAATGAGTGAAGCAATGAGAAATTCGACTGGTTCAATTGGAACAGTTAGTGAAATAACAAAATACGCTAAGGAAATTGAAACATTGATTGGCGGAACAAGGCCAGCCACAATAGTTAGTACAGATAGCACAATTGAAGACCCGAGTGAATTTGCACTTGAAAAACACCTAGAGGATTTCTTAGTAAAAAACTGGAAACAAACTGAATTAGGAAAAGACTACGATATTTACGAAGAAGACGGGGAACTTGTAGGTCAACAATATCCTAGCGATACCGGTCCAATTGACATTCTCGCAATAAGCAAAGACAAAAAAACAATCTTGGTAGTTGAGTTAAAAAAAGGAAGAGTCAGCGACAATGTAGTTGGACAAATTCAGCGTTATATGGGTTATGTTTTGGAAGAACTTGCGGAGGAAAATCAAACTGTTAAAGGAGTAATCATTGGACTTGAAGACGACTTAAGAATTAAGAGAGCATTATCTGTAACTAATAATATTGAATTTTATAGATATCAAATTAATTTTAGACTTTACAAAAATTAAAATGCCTGCATATAACACGGGTTTGGCAAAAGTGGCGGTTCAGTGCTCCGCAGGCACATTTGTGGTTAATCAAAGTTTGGTTCTCCGCATCAACATTTGTGGTGAAAATCGCCACCTTCGCCAAGCCCGAAAACGTTAGTGGCAATTAAACCAAACGACACTTAAATAGACTAATTGAAATAAATTTAAGAAATAATGAGACAAGTAATTTTACTTATGACAATTCTAATTACACTTATTTCGTGTAACAAAGATGACAATTCAACAACGATTGCTGACAAACCAAGTGAGCAAAAAACAGTGAACCTAACAGTTGACGGAAATGCAAGAAGTTTTATTGTATATCTTCCGACAGGTTACAACAACGCAGGTAAAATGCCTATGATTTTTGCCATTCATGGAGGTAGCGGGACACCCGAAGGGATGATAAACATAGCTAATTTCAAAACTATTGCCGACAGAGACAAAATTGTTTTGGTTTATCCCGCAGGAATTCAAAATAATTGGAACGATGGAAGACCAACAACACCAAATCAATTAGGAATTAACGATGTGAGTTTTTTCAACCAAATGTGTGATTACATGATTGCAAATAATTCGGTTGACGGAACAAAAATCTATGCAACAGGAATTTCAAATGGTGGTTTTATGTCTTCACGTTTGGGCTGTGAATTAAGTAACCGAATTGCTGCAATTGCTGTTGATGCTGCAACAATAGAAGCAACAACAATAGCAACAAGTTGTAATCCGGGCAGACCAGTTCCAGCAATTTATATTCACGGAACAACCGACCCACTTGTACCTTTCGCAGGCGGACAAATGACAGCAGGCGGAACTGCAGGTGGAACAATTTTATCTCATTTTCAAGCCATAGACAAATGGGTAGCAATTAATGGATGCAACACAACACCAACAATAACAGACTTGCCAGACATTGCAAATGACGGAACAACAATAAAACAAAGAGTTTATTCAAACGGAACAAACGGAAGCGAAGTATTGAGCTATGTAGTTTTGAATGGCGGACATACTTGGCCACAAGGTTATCAATATTTGAATGAAGCCATTATTGGAAAAACAAGCCAAGACATGAATGCTTGCGAAGTAATTTGGATGTTTTTTAAACGATTTAAACGATAATAAAAATTAACTGCCACTAACAAGGTATTGCCAAAAGCGGGGCTGAAGGAATTCTAATGAACATTAGTGCTTAAACAAACTTTAGGAATTCTAATCAACTTCGGTGCTAAAAATCCCCGCCTTCGGCAATACCCCGCCGTTAGCAGTAATGACGGCAGAACCCAAAAACGACAACATTTTGACTATCTTTGCTTTGATAAAAATAAATGAAACAGAAAATTTACATAGACACTTCAGTTGTTGGCGGCTACTTCGACGAAGAGTTCAAAGAGGCGACAATAAGGCTGTTTGAGAGGCTCGACAACAACGAAATTATTTTTGTAATTTCTGACTTGCTTGACCTTGAATTAATAAACGCACCACAACACGTTAAAGAACATTTATTAAAATATTCGGCAAACAAATTCCAAAGAGTTGAACTAAATGAGGAAGCCATCAAACTTGCAGACACTTACATTAACGAAAAAGTAGTTGGCAAAACTAGTGTGGAAGACTGCCGTCACATTGCTTTGGCGACCATTCACAAAGTGGACGTTTTAGCAAGTTGGAACTTTAAACATATAGTAAACCTTGACAGAATAAAGGGCTACAATTCTGTGAATTTACGACTTGGATATACGATGATTGAAATAAGAAGCCCAAAAGACTTGGTAAATTATGGAAACGACTAAAAAAGAAAAACAGTTTGACGCTGTAAAAATGATGCGAGACATCAGAGACAAAATCAGTTCTGAAACACAGAATATGACTTTTGACGAGTTAAAAGTGTATATAAAACAAAAACTTGACGACAACAAAACAAAACTCATTGGACAGTAACAATGACCTAAGAAGGCGCTACGGCTAACAGTAACTACAATATTTTGCCGGTTCAGTGCTCCGCAGACACATTTGTGGTTAATCAAAGTTGGGTTCTCCGCATCAATCCCGAAGCATCGGGATGGTGAAAATTGCCACCATCGACAACCCCGAAACCCTTAGCCGAAAGCATTCCCAAAATTCAGCTTAACACAAACAATTATGAATTTTGACTTTACAGAAAAGTATATACTAGAAAACGATTTTGTTTTATTACGACCTTTGCAAGTTTCAGACAAAGAAAAATTAATACACTTTGCAATTAATGAACCCGAAATTTGGAAGTTCAATATTAATGGTGGAAACGGGAAAGAAAATTTCGAAACCTACTTTGAAACAGCATTAAAATTATTTAGAGACAAAGCCCATTACCCTTTTATTGTTTTTGACAAAAGAATTAATGAATATGTAGGAATGACGCGACTTTACGAAATCTCTAGCGAATTTAAACGTCTTGACATTGGGTTTACTTGGTATGGAAAAAAAATTCAAGGAACAGGACTAAACAAAAACTGCAAATATCTTCTTTTAGATTTTGCCTTTGACAAGTTACAAATGATAAGGGTAGGCTTCGGAGCAAACAGTAAAAACGAAAGAAGTATAAACGCAATGAAAAGTATTGGATGTAAGGTTGAAGGAATATTAAGACAATTCAGTAAAGATGCTGATGGAAAAGTTATTGACTCTATTAAATTGAGTATTTTAAAAGACGAATGGGAACAAACCGTAAAAAATAATTTAATGGAACAGATTAAAAAATATGCCAGCAGCTAACTTCGTTTTGGCAATATGATGGCGGAAGTGCTTCTTTGAAACTTTTATGCAAGGGTCAACAGCTGTTATTCTATTGTTCATTTGTGATAAAAATCCGGCAAATCGCCAAGGCCAACACCTTTACAGGTATGCCATTTTGGTTATTTAATTATAATACGTATCTTTGAAAAAAAGACACGTATTATGACAACTAAACTCACTCTCACAGTTGAGAAAGATGTTATTGAGCGGGCAAAGTCCTATGCTAAGGTTTCTGGCAGAAGCCTTTCTAGACTTATTGAACAGTACCTTGACACATTAACTCAAGATAATAGTACTCAACCCATTTCTCCAAGGTTAAAAAAATTAATTGGGGCAGTTAAGCTTCCGAAAGGCTTCGATGAAAAGAAGGAGCTACAAAACTATTTGGAGAAAAAACACTTATGAAAAAGATTTTCGTTGATACTAATATTTTGGTGGATCTGTTAGCCGATCGAAAGCCTTTTAGCAAATATGCTATTGAAATTTTCAATGCGGCAGAAAACAAGAAAGTAAAACTTTTTACTTCATCTCATTCTATAGCCACAAACTATTATTTATTTAAGAAGTTTATTGATGATAGTTCTCTTCGTAAAACCCTTTTAGGCTTAATTGAATATGTTACAATAATTTCAGTTGACGCAGAAGTGCTTACAAAAGGCTTAAGATCAAAGCAAAAGGACTTCGAAGATTCTATACAAATTTATTGCGCAACATCTATTGATAAAATCGACTGTATAGTAACTAGAAATGTAAAAGATTTTAAAGCCTGTGAAATACTTGTATTGACACCAAATGAACTGTGTTCTAGACTCTAATTGACCTGCCTATAAAAAAGGTTTTGTGTAATTAGGGCACAATATTGAAGCAATAATTTTTAGCCCCTTATTATGAAACTAGATCTCTATCAAATTGACTCTTTTACCCAAAAAACTTTTGGTGGAAACCCTGCCTGTGTTGTTCCGCTTAGTGAGTGGCTGTCAAACGAAATATTGTTGAAAATAGCCAAAGAAAACGCTGTTCCTGAAACCGCTTTTTTTGTAGACAAGGGCAACAAAATACATTTACGTTGGTTTACACCCGAGATTGAAATGGACCTGTGTGGCCACGCTACACTTGCAACAGTTCATTGCTTAAAAACAATTCTTAACTACAAAAGCGATACGATTGTTTTTGAAACGCTTAGTGGCGATTTAACCGTTTTAGTTGAAGAAGATCTTTACAAAATGGATTTCCCGTCAAGAATGCCAACGCCCAACAGCTTGCCAGAAAACATTCAAAAAGCGCTGAATATTCAACCCAAAGAAGTGTTGAAATCAAGAGACTTTGTGTTGGTGTATAACAATGAAACCGAAGTGAGAAATATTAAAATTGATCGGCAGTTTTTCGACCAAATAAATTTGGGCGTGAGCGGTGTAATTGTAACCGCCATCGGTGATAATTGCGATTTTGTTTCCAGATTTTTTACCCCGCAAGCCTCTATTTTAGAAGACCATGTTACCGGTTCTTCTCATTGTTCTTTAATCCCTTTTTGGGCCGAAAGGCTCAATAAAAATATATTAACGGCTTGTCAGGTTTCAGAAAGATTTGGTACCCTTTTCTGTGAAAACAAAGGAGAACGGGTTTTAATTAGTGGACATGCAAAAACCTATTCTTGTGGTTGTTTATGGACAGAATAGGTTTATATTGTAAATCAAAATCAGGATTTCTTAATTTATTCTGGTAAAAAACAAATGAACCCACAAAAATTTGTCAACCCATTTTTTATTTTTTTTCTGATTATCCCATTTGGAATTAGTTCGGGATTTGTGTCCGTTGCACTTCCTTACCAACTTATTCAAAACGGTTTCTCTGTTGGCCAAACCGCAGCTGTGGTTGCTGTTGGCGCATCGGCCAGTATGTTACGTTTTGTATTTGGGCCAATTGTTGATACCACACTTAGTTTACGAAAATGGTATATCATTAGCCTACTGGCTTCTATTGGTGCGTTGTTGGTTTTAGCTACAACCCCGTTCACTATTAAGGGCTTAACACTACTTACTATTATTGTTTTTATCTCTCAAAT
>Ga0214919_10000529_pt1 | contig 64793 bp, 61 predicted proteins | sample LL1503_MetaG_FD_177994 | JGI IMG/M metagenome (GOLD analysis project Ga0214919, IMG submission 177994) | Freshwater microbial communities from Lake Lanier, Atlanta, Georgia, United States - LL-1503 | ecosystem: Environmental > Aquatic > Freshwater > Lake | place: USA: Georgia | collected... | reverse complement strand
GCATTTTTAGGAAGTGCAGCCTCGGATTTTGTCACTGGTACCGCTATACCAATTGACGGCGGATTCTCAGGAACATTGTTTATATTTGACCCACCTGTTTAAGGAGCATAATGAGTAGCGTTCAAGAATTTTTGCAAGGTATTACCAAAAGTTGGATACACCAGAGTTGGAGCGTGCGCTTATTGCGCCTTTGGCTGGGAGTTACCTTTACTTACGCTGGCATTGATAAAGCCCTTGACGGGGGATTTCTAAACCCAGATGCCACCACCTATATTGGTAAGCAACTTGCCGGTTTTGCACAACAATCTCCGATTTCACCATTACTAAATAAGATGATTGAGCATGCAACTCTGGTTGGCGCCGGCACAATGGTTGGCGAAATTGCAATTGGCTTAGCAACTCTATTTGGAGTGTTGCCCTTTTTGGCGGCCGTTGCTGGAGCAGGACTTTCGGCAGCTCTTTGGCTTTCATCTACATTTCACACAACCCCATATTTCTTAGCCCCTGACACTGCGTATTTAATTATGTGGTTAGTTTTTGCATTAGCAATTTTGCCAAGAAAGCGAACAATTTCTAGAGTTTTAAATGTTGATCGAAGAGGTGCCATTGGTATTGGAGTTGTCGGCGTACTCTCAATCGCATTTGCAGGATTAGGAAATATCTTTGCTAAACCAGGGAAAATCGCTTCTGGAGCAGCAAAAGTTGTTACAAAGCAAGGTGGCAGCGCTCCCGCTAATGCCATTGCGACAATTTCAGATTTGAATGTTGGTACTGCGTTACAAATTAAACTTGCATCAGGTGATCCAGGAATATTAATTCGCACTGCTACTGATGCAGTTTGTGCTTTTTCGGCAGTATGTACCCATCAAGGATGTACGGTTGATTATGATCAAGTGAGCAAAGAATTAATCTGTCCATGTCATGGAGCAAGATTTGATCCTTTGCAAAACGGAAAAGCAATTGCTGGACCAACTCGTGTTGCATTAACGGAAGTTCCAGTGCAGATCAGCGGTGAATACATCGTTTCTGCTTAATGCTATAAAAGTTTCACTTTTTCAAGAGCTTGAGATATCCGGTGCACTTCAACAATTTCAATTCCAGCAACTTTGATATCACTTCCGGCCGGAATTAATGCGCGCTTAAATCCAAGTCGGGCTGCTTCAACGATCCGTTGTTGGCCACCCGTTACTTTTCTAATTTCACCAGCAAGGCCAACTTCACCAATTGCAATTAAATCCGCGGGCAACGCTAAGCCAACCGCTGCAGAGGCGACCGCAAGTGCAGCAGCAAGATCAGCTGCTGGTTCAGTCAATTTCATTCCACCAACAGTTGCCACATAAACATCTCGCCCGGCCAATTTGGTATTTGCACGTAATTCCAAAACTGCAAGTGTCATTGCGGTTCGAGCACTATCTAATCCGCTGGTAACTCGACGGGCATTTCCATAATCACGATCTTTTTCAACTCCAACTAATGCTTGAATCTCGGCAACAAGTGCTCGCCGGCCTTCAAGTGCAACTGTGACGCAAGTTCCTGGAACAGGTTCGGCATGACGAGTTGTGAAAAGTCCACTTGGATCAGTTACTCCAGAGATTCCACCATCATGTAAATCAAAACATCCAACTTCATCAGTTGCACCAAATCGATTTTTGATTGATCTGACTAACCGCAACCGTGAATGGCGATCTCCTTCAAAGTTAAGCACCACATCTACTAAATGTTCGAGCAATCTTGGACCGGCGATTGATCCATCTTTGGTAACGTGACCAACTAAAATTACCGTTATTCCGCGATCTTTCGCGATTCTAATTGCAGTATTTGCAACTTCGCGAACTTGGGTGACGCCACCAGGGGATCCTTCAATTGCGGCACTGGCCATTGTTTGGATTGAGTCAATAATTAATAAATCAGGTTTTACCGCATCAATATGTGCAACAACTGCACTCAATTCATTTTCAGCTGCTAACCAAAGTGATGGATGAATTGCAGAAAGGCGTTCAGCTCGCAATCTAACTTGCGCCGTAGATTCCTCACCAGTTACATAAAGTGCAGTTAATCCAGTGCGTGCACTCTCGGCTGCAACAGTTAAGAGCAAAGTAGATTTACCAACTCCAGGTTCTCCGGCAAGTAAAACAACAGCACCAGGAACTAATCCACCACCGAGGGTGCGATCTAACTCGGCTACTCCACTGGAACGAGATTGCGCAGCGGCTAAATCAACTTCACCTATTGGTCGCGCGGTAGCAGTGACCGCCCCTGCGGCTACAACATTAAGTTTGCGAGTGCCTTCATCAATACTTCCCCACGCCTGGCATTCACCACAGCGACCTACCCACTTTGAAGTACTCCAACCACATTCCGAGCAGCGGAAGGGCTCTTTGAGCGATGCTTTAGCCATGTTCTAAGAGTACGACTTACAACTGACCTTTTGCTATTGAACTTCTATTGAATTCTTGCGGCAGCCTCTTTGCGGGCCAAAGTTGTGGCTGGGTGCTCAAGTAGAAATGGCAACAACTTCGGAGATGCAGCCCGTTTGATTTCCATTCGAGCATCGCAAATCTGCTTCAATTCAGCATAAGCTTTTTTGCCCATCAATTCAGTAAGTTCTGCTTCATTTGAAATATAGACCGGCTCTTTACCGACATGGGCGTCAGAGTTACTAGTGCAGTACCAGTGAAAATCTTCTCCACCAGGTCCCCAACCGCGACTTTCATATTCACCAATTACTGTGATTGACACTTCGACATCATCGCCGAGATCAACTTTTTCAAAACTCCGGCGAATTGGTAATTGCCAACATACATCAGGTTTTGTCTTAACAAAGTGGACGCCTTCACTTTGAGCAAGATGGTGTAGAACGCAACCAAAATCTCCAGTGAAACCTTCTGCAGTATGACCTTTTCGATTTAAGAAGATGCAACCGTCTTCTACTTTTCGAGTTTTTCGTTCACCGTCTTCATCTACTTCAGAGATCTTTAATTTGCCACCTTTTTTCTTAGGTTGGGCTTTGTCAAAGTATTGCCATTGAGATTTTTTTAATTTTTTAGCAAATTTAAGCACGCGCTCTTCATCTTTTTTACCAGAGTAAATCGCACCTTCAGAACAACATCCATCATTCGGGCGATCAGCGTAAATTCCCTTACAACCATTGCCATAAATGCAGGTCCAATTAGAGGTAAGCCAAGTTAAATCACAACGAAAACGCTCACCAAATGGATCTGCAGGGTTATCAAATTCAACCCAGTCGCGTGGGAAATCAATTACTACCTCAGGCATAAGGCACAAGGGTAGAGGCTTTTTTAGCTTCTTGTTACATCGGTCGGAATTGGGTAGGTGCCACTTTTTGGTTGGCTTACCGACCTGTCGAGATGTTGGCGTTGTAGGCTCTGCCTTATGAGCCAGATATTGATCATCGGCGCTGGTGCAATGGGAGAGGCGATTATCGCTGGACTCATAAAATCAGGAACCGTGCCCAGCTCTATTTCGATATTAGAAAAGCGGCAGGAGCGAAGTAAAGAGATCTGTGCGCAATATGGAGTTTGTGAGCTATCGGACACAGAGGCAGTATCAGGATTCGCTGCAATCTTCCTGATCGTCAAACCGCAAGATTTGGCGAGCACCGTTGCCGAAATCTCAGATCAGATATCTGCAGAGACTGTACTAATTAGCCTTGCAGCGGGTAAAAAAATCGCTGGGATTGAATCTGCGCTTAAAGGTAAGAAAATTCCAGTTATCCGGGTAATGCCAAATACCCCAGCATTAGTTGGTGAAGGAATGGCAGCCATTTCGGGGGGCACTCATTGCAGTGAAAAAGATTTAGCGCTCGCCGAACAACTATTAAATGGCACAGGTAAAGTGATTCGCGTTGACGAGCATTTGCAAGATGCAGTTACTGCACTAAGTGGATCAGGACCGGCTTACTTTTTTCTAATCATCGAAGCAATGGTGGCGGCTGGAATCGAGTTAGGCCTGACACCTGAGGATGCACATCAATTAAGTATCCAGACTATTTACGGTGCTGCAACGATGTTGCGAGATTCAGGGAAAACACCAACAACCTTGCGCGAAAATGTCACAAGTCCAAATGGAACAACTGCTGCTGCACTTAAAACTTTAAATGAACGCGGAATTCACGAGATATTTAGTGCCGCACTTTTGGCAGCGCGTGATCGTTCGCGCGAATTAGCCCAGGGGTGAGCAAAGCTGAGACGAGCACTTTTTATTGCAGTAGGTTTTTCACTCTTAGTTAGTTCAAACGCTTATGCGGCCACTTTTTCACCAAAAGTAGTACCTCCATTCTTTACTACAACAATTTCTGGTAATCAAAATGACGAAATAATTGGGATAACTTCCACCAAAAAGAATTGGGTAGTCGCGGGTAATGTCGTTGGAGATTTTCTTGGGACTACCTCTCTGGGCGGCCTTGATTCATGGGTTAGTGCTTTTGATTCTGCAGGAGGAAATGTTTGGTCACTTCGGGTTGGCACATCGGAAGATGCTCTCGCAACAGCAATCGCTGTGGATTCAAAAGAGCAGATTTGGATCGCGGGATTGGCACAAAATGAGAAAAATCCAACTACTTTACTCGCTCCAGATACTTCATCTCCCACTAGTGAACCGCTAACAAGTCAAAATCCAATAGTGCAAACCTTGAATCCCGACACAGTCACTGCGCAAACACTCAAACCCATTCGAAAAGATTTAAAGTTTGTAACTGTTACGCAAGTAGATAAAAGCGGAGTTATGCTCAATAGGTTTGCAATAGCGTTAAATAATTTTGGATATGTAACTGCGATTATCCCGGGTAGCGCAGTTGTGTATTTAATCGGAATTGAAATCGCCAAGAGTGGTGGCGAACGTTCTTTTATGCAATCACTTACGAGTGCAGGTGAATTTGGAACAAAATTTTATTTTGGAAAATCTGCTACTACTTTAACTTCTGGAGTCTTAAATAAAGATAAAACTCTAACTTTGGTTGGTAATAGTTCAGATCTACTTGCGAACAAACCGGTAGTTGGAAAAGTAGATGGAGTCATTCTGAATGTTTCACCGGCAGATGGAAAGATATTAAAAGTCGTCAGAAGTAATGGCGTAGGTGCAACTCGTTCTTGGGAAAGTGCTGCGGGAAATCTAACCGTTGGGGGAAGCTCATCAACTAAAAATTTAACGGAGGCAGTAATTTCCCAATTCTCAAGCACTGGTTCGGTGCTATGGAGTAAACGGTATGCCGGAGCAACTGCAGCGGTAAACAATTCATCGGTGGTTGCTGTGCTAACCACACAAGCCAACGCACTCTTGAAAGCCAAAGCGGGGGATGTCGTGGTGTACCAATTTGATAAAAAGGGTGAGCCAGTATCAGGTGTATTAGGAGGACGCATTCCGCTAAGTGCCGAAATCCTTGGCTTACGATCTCAACCTGGCCTGGGAACCTGTGTGGCAACTCGTGCCGCCGACGGCAGATTTGTCTTGACCCAGCTCCCATTTTAGGGATTTAGGGGCAAATATCTACAATTTAGAACTCCTCTTCCAACAGGGTAATCTCTGACCCTAATTAAAATTCTTCAACCGGCAATTACAAAAAGTTTCTAAAGGAGTGATACGTGGGTTCAGTAATCAAGAAGCGTCGTAAAAGAATGGCTAAGAAAAAACATAAGAAGTTGCTAAAGCGCACCAGAATTCAACGACGTAACGCTAAATAATTAAGTAAATTAAGTAAACCTGAGACCTTAACTAACTTAGTGGGTTAGTAAGCAAAGTTGCCTTGCCATCAATATTTACAAAGGCGTAATCTCTGCTTTTAATTTTAATCCAAGATGCTGAAATGCTCTTATCAATAGCAGTGTCATTTGCAAGAGTACTTTTCTTAGTGGTCAAATCTAAGGAACAAAGTCGATCTTCACACCCGTAAATTGCAGTACTTGCTGTGAGTGAAATTGGCGAAACCGGGCTTGATGTCGGAACAAATTCCGAAATAATTCCTGGAGCAGTTAAATCAGTCCAGTGAATGCGATCAGCTTTTGAAATAGTTGCGGCAGAAGAGGCATACCAAATGGCACGAATTTCCGAACCAGCTACGGTAAGCCCTAAATCAAAACCGGCGACAGGTATCTCACGTTTGCCCGCTTCGACCGTTGTGTATTGCCAGTCAAGTGGGGAAACACTACTTCTGGTTGCATAGCGAATATCGCCTTGAATGGGTTTCTTCTCCGGGGAAGCCAGAACCGAGTCATAAAGTAAATGAATTTTCTTCCCAGTAGATACTGCGGCAAGATGGAAAGCAGCGTCACCCTCACTTCGGCCACCAGTTAATTTATCACCATCTACTATTTCATAACTCCAACCAGATTTAAGTAATGTGGCGCCTAGTAAAATTCCTTGCGAGTCATCTCGATAAAATACTTGCAATCCTTGAGTAGTTGCGACGCAGGCATTTGAAACATTTACATTACTTGCAGTTTTTGTTCGAATAGCTTCGCGATAATCTTGAATTTTAGGCCCATCACCGTCTACTGTTTCATAACTCCATTTTTTCCCATCATAAGTGGCATGCAATAGATCTTTCAGAACCGTATCTGTATAAAAGATGTGTAACTTCTCTTTCTTTCCTGGATCTGTTACGCAAGCAGAAAGGCGCCCATTTAGGTTATTAATGCGTTTTCCTGATTTAGCAGAATCTCCATCTACAATTTGTCGCTTCCAAACTTTACCATCAAATTGATTCATAATTAAGTATCCACTTTTTGAATCAGTATAAATTAAACTTTGCTTTCCTGAGTAAATTGCATTAACTGTAAATTGAGCATCGGCATTTGAATCAATTACTTTTTTAACCCACGTGTCCTCAGGAACAACAACTGATGAGGTAACTTCTTTACTTTGGAAGCCATTTGAAATGGCGGTAATGCCAAAGTAATAAGGCAATCCAGGAGACAGCTTTGGAATCGTTACTGGCGATTGAGTAACAGTAATAATTTGATTTCCAGGATAAACTTTTATTTGGTAGGAATTAATGTCTTGCCTGAGTGCTTCTTCTGGTGGATCAAAAGACAAAGTAATTGCCTTATTTCCAGCAATGGTGTGTAGATTGCGAATTTCGCTAATTCGAGTTACAGGGGTTTTACCACGCATATCTTTTAGCATTGCAATCACCACTGGTCCTGGATCATGGATTGCTTGTTGCATATCTATAGTGGAACTCATTAATCCGTTAATTGCACTTTTCGGAAACAATTCATCATCCAAGTGGCTAACCGAAGAACCAGTTTTGTATTGAGCGGGTGCGTAAAGTTTTGGCTTAGTACCGTTATTGGCCAATGTTCCTTGTGAGCCAACCCAATAGAGCGGTGATGTTACATATGTAGCGAATTCAGGAAGCGTGGCTGAAAGATCAGACAATCTGCGCCCTGCTTCATTTGCGACAAATCCCGCGAAAATACTTGGTGAGTCATTTGCAAAGGTACCAAAACGGTCATTAAAGGTTTCAGTAGAGATAATGCCAAGCCCATGTCCTAATTCGTGCAGTACCGCACTTAAGAAATCAAATTGCCCAATAGCATCTTTCCCATCGGTACCGTAATACCAATTTACGTTAGAAGGGGTTGAGTTAAAACGGGCGGTTATCTCGGCATTTAATTCATCTTGATCTTTTTTATCACTGGCCAATGAATTTGCAAGCGCAGCTGGGTACCAGAGATTTTTTTCAGGGGCACCAGGAAAATCTTTAAAGTACCCACCACCTTTGGGACCACCAGGTCTGGCATTTCCAAGTATTCCGCGATCAAGTGGTGCCCAGTAAGCATCGACAGTTATAGTGACATTGGATTCGAAAAGGTATGACCAGATTTGAGTTGCGCGTAAAAATGTCTTTTTAGCTGGCTCTGGCCAAGGCGTTCTGGATTCGGTAAGAAAATTAACTTCAAATTTAGATTTAGGATCTAAATTTGCATCACTAAAAGGAATGTAAGTGGCACTTAACTTTGTGGTAGCACCAGCAAAAACTACCTGTAAAGGTGCGATAGTTGATTGGGTTGTTAAGGCCGAAGCTGTGGGTGCCAGCGGTAGCAGCAAGGTAGCGAGCAGGCCTACAATTACAGTTATCGATTTGGCCCGCTTCATGGAAAAACCGTAGCAGTTTTATTGGACTCAAGAGGAGCTTGAAGTGAATTCGGAAGAATTGGCTAGCGCAGGAATTAAACGGGCAGCCAAAGAGCAAAAAAATCAGAGTAAGCAGCCCGAGCTATCTGATCTGCGGAGTGATTTGGCTCGTGCACTTGGTGATTTCGTCCAACAAAATTTTGCTCACAAGTACGGTCCATTAATTGGTCCAATTTCAGAAGGAGCTATCGAGAAGTTCCTTAAAGATTTTGAAGAAAACTCAACTAAGGCAAAAACTGAATTGACATTTGTTTTACAGGAGTTGCTTGATCGGATAATTTCTAGCAAATGACAGCTAAAGTTACTATTTATTCTCGGCATGGCTGTCATCTTTGTGATGTAATGAAAGATGAAGTTGTCCTAATTCAACAAGAGTTATCATTCACGATCGAAATAATTTACATTGATAAAAATATAGAGTTAGAAGAAAAATACGGCGAACAAGTTCCAGTAATTTTAATTAATGGTGAAAACCACGATTTTTTTAAACTTAATGAAACAAGATTTAGGAAAGCGCTAGTTTCCTAATTTATTATCACCGGAGAGAATGTCATCTGCATCAACAATTTGATATGCATAACCTTGTTCAGTCAAAAATCTTTGCCTATTCTGCGCAAAATCTTGATCGATAGTGTCCCGAGCAACTAACGTGTAAAAACGTGCTCCTCGACCATCTGATTTTGGTCGCAAAATTCTGCCTAATCTCTGCGCCTCTTCCTGACGTGATCCAAAGGCTCCCGATACTTGAATAGCAATTGTGGCTTCAGGTAAATCAATTGAAAAATTTGCAACTTTGGAAACAACTAAAGTCTTAACTTCCCCATCCCTAAATAGTTGGAATAGCGATTCGCGCTCTTTTATAGGGGTATCTCCAGTTATTACTGGCACACCGAGAGTCTCACCAAGTATCGCAAGTTGGTCAAGATACTGTCCAATGACTAAAACCTGCTCACCTTTATGTTTCTCAGCGATAAATTTTGCGACATTAGTTTTGGTTAACGTTGTTGCGCATGTTCGGTAACGATGTTCTGGTTCAGAAGTTGCATAAAGAAGTCTTTCCGCATCAGTTAAATTAACGCGCACTTCAATACATTCAGCAGGGGCAATATAACCTTGAGCTTCAATTTCTTTCCATGGAACGTCGTATCGTTTTGGACCAATGAGTGAAAAGACTTCACCTTCCATTCCATCTTCACGAACAAGTGTTGCGGTTAAGCCAAGGCGCCGGCGAGATTGGATATCTGCTGTAAATCTAAAGACTGGCGCAGGAAGTAAATGAACCTCATCATAAATAATTAATCCCCAGTCATGTGAATCAAATAGATCTAAATGCGCGTACACCCCACCTTTTTTAGTTGTCAGCACTTGATAAGTGGCGATTGTGACTGGTTTGATTTCTTTTTTAGTTCCTGAGTATTCGCCAATTTCATCCTCAGTAAGTGAGGTTTTAAGCAGCAACTCATTCCGCCATTGTCTTGCGGCAACTGTATTTGTTACCAAAATTAAAGTTGTTGCCTTGGCTAGTGCCATCGCCGCAGCGCCCACCATGGTTTTACCGGCGCCACAAGGCAAAACGATTACACCTGAACCTCCATGCCAAAAACCTTCAGCTGCCATTTTTTGGTAAGTGCGCAATTTCCAATCTTTTTCTACAAGTGAAATTGGATGTGCTTCACCATCAACATATCCAGCCATATCTTCAGCCGGCCAACCAAGACGCAACAAACTTTGTTTTAGCCGCCCACGTTCACTTGCAAAAACTACAACTGTTTCAGGATCAATTCGTGGACCGAACATCGGCGCTATTTTTTTTGCACGTAGTACTTCTTCTAAGACTGCAGCATCAGTAGAGGTCAGAATTAATCCGTGTACAGGATGGGCTTCAAGCCGGAGTCTTCCATAACGATCCATGGTTTCCGCAATATCAACCAGCAATGCATGCGGAACTGAATACCGTGAATAACGTAATAAAATATCAATTACCGCTTCTGCATCATGACCAGCAGCGCGCGCATTCCAAAGTCCTAAATTTGTCAATCTATATGTGTGAATATGTTCTGGAGATCTTTCTAATTCTGCAAACGGAGCTATCGCTTTGCGGCATTCATCTGCTAACAGATGGTCTATTTCAAGCAGCAGAGTTTTATCGCTCTGAACAATTAGTGGACCTTCGCTCATTATTAAGGCCTCTCAAGAAGATCAGTAATTAATGCATTTATAAATGTAATTTGCGAATCAATGGAATCTGCCTTAACCCATTCTCCTTGAGCATGGGCTCCACCGCCAATCGCACCCAATCCATCAAGGGTCTGGGCTCCCACAGCTGCAGCAAAATTTCCATCACTAACTCCACCAACAGAAACGCCAACCAAAGGAGGTCTTCCTAAATCGGCATGAACTTTTTTGGCCCGCTCAAATAGCGATTGAGTTGAAGTTAACTCAAGTGGCGGACGGTTAATTTGTCCAGTGACAGTAATTTTAGCTTCTGAATTTTGTGGAACTAAATCTGATAGCGCCTTAGAAATTCGATTTAACTCAGCGGCTTTATATGAACGTACATCAATATCTACAGACGCTAGTGCTGGGACAGTGTTAGTAGTACTTCCTGAAGACATAGTTGTTGGGACAACAGTTGTTCCAAATTCTGGATTTTCCAACTTGGCAATTTGTAAAACCAATTGTGAAAGTTCAGTACTAGCGTTAATACCTTTTTCTGGTTCTAGTCCAGCATGGGCAGCTCTGCCATTAACTGTAACTTTGAAATCAGCACTACCTTTTCTTCCAATTTTTACTGCACCATCCATAGATGCTTCAAAAACTAAAACAGCTCGGGCGTTGCGTGATAAATCTTCAATTAGTTTTTTAGATGAATGAGATCCACTTTCTTCATCCGTTGTTGCAATTAGAGCAACAGATCCGCTGATGCCACGGAGTGCATAAAGTGCTTGAATGAATCCGGCTTTCATATCAAAAACGCCAGGACCGGTGATTCGGTTTTCTTTAACTTCCCAAATAGGTGTAAATGAGTCGATCGGCCAAACTGTGTCGAGATGAGTAAGCAAAACAATCTCCGGCTTTTCATCACCCCACCAAAAAACTGGGCGATTTTCAATTTCGCAAATTTGTGCGGGCTGATTTAAAACCTCACTAGCAATCTCTGCGGCTAGATTTATGACTGCTTTGCATGCTGATAAATCTGAAGTTGGGGATTGGCAGCGCACTAATCGCTCGAGCTGTTCCAAAACTTGCGAACTCATCAACTACCCCTTTTTCCCAAGTGCTAAGTCTGCCCTATTCGACTAAGGCGATGCCATTTATCCGTGAAACTGGGAATCGCAACACTTCATCATTGCCATGGTCGTAGGCCACGAGCACGCCTGCCATAACTTGAATCGGGTCAATGATTCGCTGACTGACTCCGCCATCAGAATCGGCATATCCAATAACTAGCGTCTCCTTGCTTTTAATGGCAACAGTTAATGCAGCCATCGTTTCACTTGGAGTGGCACTTGCAACAGTGGTTGGAACACCACTTCGTTTCGCTGAAGCACGATCACCAGCGCGCAATGCGCGAAGTGCCGCAGTCAAAAGTTCATCGCGCGGAATTTCATATTCTCCGATGACTCGAGGTGGACGAGTTTTTGAGATTGCCCGGGCTGCAGATCTTTTGCGTGTGACAAGTGCTCCATCTCTTCCCTCAATTGCAGGCAAGAAACCAGCTTCAATCAAAGTATTCACAGCTTCCTCTGTGTCGATTTCAGTAAATAAAACCTGTGGTGCGATTTTTCGTAATTGCAAATGGGCAGTCCGTCTGTCAGCGAGTATTGCATTTACAACTGATTCATCTTCACACCGAATATATGAACTCCAACCAATGCCCACTCTTAATTTTCCATGTCGCTTACCAACATCAGCAATTAAATATGCGAGAGGTTGCGGAATTGAAGTTTTCGAAATTTTAGTAAGAAATATATTTATTTCATCACTACTACGACCATTGTCTAATCCCCGCCTGATCGAGTTCTCACTGAATCGATAGACAGTAGCTCCACCTTTGCTCTCAACATTTGCGATTAGCGAAAGTTCTTGGGCAAGGTCAAGGCGAAGCGGACCTGGCGCAATTGCGGTGTTATCTGCTTGAATCAAAATATGGTCAATCTCTTTTGGTAAGGCTTTACTTAAACCCGAATCATCTTTTCCGGCCAGAATTGCCAAACCAAATGAAGAGATGGCACCCCGTCCGGTAATTCCAAGCCACTCAGCTTCTAGTGAACTCCAATTTGCAATATCGGTGTGTAATCCAACTCCACGTCGTGGCCGCTCCCATCGAACTCTTTGTGACAATGCGATTAAGTCAGGCGCACAAGGGGAAATCTCAGCAACTAACTTAAGAAATAATGCTCGTAAGTTTGCAGCTGCGGCTCTATCAATCTCTGGACCAAGTGCGGAGATGTATCTCGCTTCACTTTTTCCGACTAATCCACTAACTCGTGAAGTTGTTAACCATCCATTTACTATGAGTTGCCAACGCTCGTCATGAGTTGAATTAAGCCAAAGATCAAATGCAGAAGTTGGGAGTAATTCTTCTTCGCGATCCACGGTAACTAGCCCACAAATATAAGAAAGTTCAGCGATGAAGATCAGGTAATTCTCATCTACACCAAGAGCATCGGCCGCCTTCTTTACTTCTCTTACACCGATACCACCAGATCTTAGAATTGCTGGAGGTTCTCCTGCCCAAAACTTCATTAACTCTTCAATTTGGTGCAGCAAAGTGATAATTGCCCCAACCGCACTTTTATCTATTTCACTTTGGGTAAATTCTCGACCACGATATTCGAGTGGTTTATTTTGAAGTTCACGGTGAATTTTTCCGCCCCTAAGATGCATTCCAATTTCTCTAGGTAGTACAACAGTTTTACTATCTACAGCCAAGAGTAAATCATTATCAAGTAACCATTTGATGGCGACTCCGGGTTTTTTAATATCTGAAACACTGCCTCTTGGTGGTCCCCAAGTTAAGCGATCAAGAACTGTCTGCGCATTTTCTGGAGCATCTTTAATTTTCTTGATAGCTTTTGTACTCAACAATCCAAGGACCGGTCCAAGTCCAGTTGGTTCATTTCCTACTGAATCGCGTATCGCGTTGAGAACTCTTATTTCATCTTCATCTGGAAAGACCAGCGCAAGTGAAATCAGTTTTTTAATAACTAATTTGGCATCGGCTGAAGTGGCAGCAATTACTGATTCAATCGTGATTGGTTCTGGCAGTGCAACGAGAGCTTCTAAGATTTGGATCTCCCAAAGATTTAGGGAATCTAATGCTCTGGAAATACTTGGGGGAGCACTCGCTCGGGAGGCCAGAGCCGAGATATCAGTAGGTAATGGCGACAAAAGATCGCCTCTTGCGGCTAAAAGCACTCTCAACTGCTCATCATCGCGCGCACGAAGTTCCTGAGCCAGAGATCTGGTTGGGTGCGAGTTGGGTGATTGAGGTGACATAACTTGCCAACGCTACCCCAATCTCGACCTCACTATGATTTCCCTCATGAAAACCCGGGTACATGTGCTTCGTCATGGCGAAGTCGAAAACCCAAATAAAGTCTTATACGGACGCCAGCCAAATTGGCACCTATCCAACCGCGGTCTTCAAATGGCGGAAGCTGTTGCCCTCTGGTCAAAAGATCGTCCGATTCGCGCGATACATGTCTCACCACTTGAGCGAGCACAAGAGACGGCAGCACCGATTGTCGCCGCTCATGGAATTTCGATTACTACTGATCCACGATTGATTGAAGCTGCCAATGTTTTTGAAGGAAAACCTTTTTCAGTTGGAGATGGAGTTTTGCGCCGTCCATCAACATGGCGCTTCTTATGGAACCCATGGCGTCCCTCTTGGGGCGAGCCGTATAAAGAACAGATTGAAAGAATGATGGCGGCAATTTATTCTGCACGCGATAATGCAATTGGTGCTGAAGCAATTTGCGTATCTCACCAACTTCCGATTTGGATCGTTCGTTCACATGTACAAGGTAGATCTTTATTGCATGACCCACGCAAAAGAGAGTGCTCATTAGCATCAGTAACTACCTTTGTATTCAATATTGATGGGGTGATTGAGGATGTTGAATATTGTGAACCAGCAAAAGATTTACTTCCTCCTAAGAATAAGTGAAAACTAGATTCTCAATTGCGGCTTTAATTTTAACTTCCTTAATTTTTTCAGGATGTGGATCTGGTGGGACATCAGTAAGTGAGGAATCTTTTGTTTCCGGAGATGGAGTTGTAACTTTTGTAGCACAAGAGAATCGATCACTGGCACCAGAGATCAAAGGAAAATCACTTTTGGGTGACAGTATTTTTCTTGAAAAAGGCAAAATCACAGTTATAAACATTTGGGCTTCGTGGTGCTCACCTTGTCGCGCCGAAGCACCCGCTCTTCAGGCAATTTCCGATAAGTTCCCAAATACTCAATTTATTGGAATTTTAACCAGAGATTCAAAAGATTCGGCATTGGCTTTTTCGCGTCGATTTAAAATTCAATATCCAACTATCTCTGATGATTCAATCCTTTTAGAATTTAGGAACTCATTACCGGTTACAGCTATACCAACAACAATAATTTTAGATAAAAATAAAAAAGTAGCAGCAAGAATTTCGGGAGCTATAACTATTGCGTCATTATCAGAACTAATTAAAAAAATAGACAATGAGAGTGCACAATGATTGTCCTTGCAACTTCATTAACTGAACAAGTTTTAAATGGATCTGTCCTGATTGCATTTCCTATTGCGGTTATTGCAGGGATCGTAGCATTTCTTTCACCATGTGTATTGCCATTAGTCCCCGCATACCTCTCATATGCAACAGGGTTAACTGGAGTTGAATTAACTGCAAAAGCGGCACGCGGTCGAATCCTTTGGGGAACTATCTTGTTTATCTTGGGTTTTAGCACAGTTTTTATTTCATACGGTGCGCTTTTTGGGGGTGCTGGAAATGTGTTGCTTGAGCAGCAAAGTTTGGTCACAAAAATATTAGGAGTATTTACAGTTTTGATGGGGTTAGCTTTTCTTGGAGCGTTACCAAATCAATTGCAGTGGCGACCAAAAATTGTCACGACTTGGGGCTTAGCAGGGGCACCATTCCTAGGTGTGCTTTTTGCTGTTGGCTGGACTCCATGTATTGGACCAACACTTGCAGCAGTTCAGACATTGGCATTTTCTGAATCCTCTGCAGTACGCGGTGCATTTCTCTCGCTTGGGTATTGCATAGGCTTGGGAATTCCATTTTTAATTGCTGGCTTCGGAATTGAACGTAGTACAAAGATATTTCGCAAAATTTCTCCAAAGATTATTACCCGAATCGGTGGAGTAATGCTTATTTTATTAGGTGTTGCCCAAATAACTGGCATTTGGGTTGATATTGTAATTTGGTTACAAGGATTTTCATCAGCGTTTGTTACGGCACTCTAATGAGCTACGAGATAAAAACTCCCGAACTAGGAACTGTTGGGTTATTGCGTTGGTTGTGGCGTCAATTAACGAGCATGCGTACTGCCTTGATATTATTGCTGTTATTGGGAGTGGCTTCGATCCCAGGTTCAATAATTCCACAACGAAACCAAGACCCAACTCGAGTACAACAATATTTTGTGAATAATCCAACTTTGGCAAAAGTGTTTGATCGATTTTCACTATTTAATCTTTACTCATCAACCTGGTTCAGTGCAATTTACCTGTTGCTTTTCATTTCGCTGATTGGATGTGTCCTCCCAAGGACCTGGGAGCATTTCAAAAATATTAGGGCTTTACCTCCACTTACTCCAAAAAATTTAGTAAGACTAGAAGAGTTTAGGAAATTTGAAAGTCGAAAGAGTGCTGAAGAAATTCTAGTTATTGCACGAGCTCATTTTGGTAAGCGCAGATATCGAATAAGAGATTGTGATGCTTCAGTTGCTGTAGAAAAAGGGTTCATTAGAGAAACTGGAAATTTACTCTTTCATCTTTCTTTAATTGGAATTTTAATTGGAGTTTCTACTGGTGCACTTGGTGGCATGCGCGGTAGCGCAATCGTGAATGAAGGAGAGAGTTTCATAAATGTTGCAACAAGTTATGATTCACTTTCGGCAGGAAGATTTTTTAGATTATCTGACCTTCCACCAGTAACTTTAAAAGTTTTGAAATTCACAGCAGTTTACGATCCATTGACAAATGCACCACTTGATTACTCTTTAATTCTTGATGTGACCGAAAGCGGAAAGTTGGAATCTCGCAGGGTCGAAGTGAAAGTTAATAAGCCACTTACTTTTGGAGCAACTCGTATTTATTTACAAGCAAATGGTTTCTCACCGAAAGTTACAGTGCGAGATAAAACTGGGAAGATTGTGTTGAGCGGTGCAATTCCGTTTTTACCGCAAGACGCTAATCTGACTTCTATCGGCGCTATTAAAGTTCCAGATTTGATTCCCACCCAATTAGGAATTGTTGGTTCCTTTCTGCCAACTGCTGAACGAGATAAAATCAGGGGCGGCTTCTCCTCTTATCCCGAGGCTTTAAATCCAAGGTTGTTGATGTCTGCATGGCTTGGCGATTTAGGTTTAGATAAAGGAGTGCCGCAATCGGTATATCGAATTAATACTGCAAAAATGAATCGAATTGGATTGCAATCATTAGCCCCTGGTGAACTTTGGGAACTTCCCAGTGATATCGGAAGTATTACTTTTGATGGGGTTACCCATTGGGTTAATTTGCAGATTGTGCGCGACCCTGGAAAACCATTTGCACTGTTCGGGGCGATTTTCGCAATTCTAGGGTTGCTAATCTCACTTTTTGCGCGCCGGCGGCGAATATGGATACGAACAGTTATAGGCGAGAATACGTCTAGTTCAGGGATAATTGTTGAAATCGCTGGCCTAAGCAGGTCTCCTGGTCTTTCCCAAGAAATTGACGAATTAGTAAAAGTATTAAATGAAAAGAGGGGTGATGATGAATAAAACTGATTGGGCAACACTTTCAAATAATTTTGTTTACAGTTCAATGGGAATTATTTTTATAGCATTCATCTCTTTTGCTTTTCAAACAGCTTGGTCTTTTCGGGTAGAACCTTTGACCAACGAATCTTTAAATTCTCAAAATATTAAATATACAAAAGCGGGAAGAATTGGAATTGCATTAGCAATTCTCGGATTTATTTTCTTATTAAGCGGAGTAATAGCTCGTGGTGTATCAGCGGGGCGGGTTCCCTGGGGGAATATGTATGAGTTCTCAATTACTGGCGCGCTCGCATTTTTGTTTGCATATTTAATAACGCTAAGAAAATATAAGGTGCAATGGCTGGGATTAGTGGTGACACTTGCCGTTCTGCTTACATTAGGAACAGCAGTTACATTGCTTTATGTTCCAACTGCCCCGCTGGTTCCAGCTTTAAAATCAACATGGCTAGTTATTCACGTTTGTGCTGCAATTATCTCTGGCGGGGTATTCCTGTTAGCAAATTGTGTTGCGGCGACTTACTTGATCATGGACCGGTATCAAGATGAAGACGGAAATGAGAATCGACCTAATTGGGCAAAGCAACTTCCAACTTTGACTGACTTAGATCAACTCTCATACCGCCTAGTTGCTTTGGTCTTCCCACTTTGGACATTTGCCGTAATTGCCGGCGCAATTTGGGCCGAAGCCGCCTGGGGTCGTTATTGGGGTTGGGATCCAAAAGAAACTTGGGCATTTATTACTTGGGTTGCATATGCGGCATATTTGCACGCTCGAGTGACTGCGGGATGGAAAGGAAAGCGAGCCGCATGGTTATGCCTATTCGCCGGCTCAACATTTTTATTTAATTACGTCTATGTAAATATTTGGGGCGCGGGACGGCACACGTACTCTGGTTTATAAAAAGTTTTTAGAGATTTCTTAAGAAATCTGGGTCATCATCAGGTGGAATAATTTTACCGCGTCCACCTTTTGGTCCACCTAATCCACGATCTCTGCCTAATAACAACCACGCGACACCACCTATGGCAAAAGGAGCAATTAAAATTGCCAGAATCCAACCCCATTTTGGAAGTTTCTGGATTGATTCTTGCGGGGTGCGCGCACAATCTACAAATGAATAAATACTGACAGCCAAAATCAGAAATAAAGGAAGTAAGCGGGTCATGGGTACATCTTACGCACTAATTGCCAGTCCCACCGAATATATAAATGCGAAGAGCAGTTGGATTAAGGCTGTACGTTGCAGCAACGGAATCAGATCTCGTCCGCCGGCACCTTTTAAGACTTTTACTGCTAAGGAAATACTTACTGGAAGAGTGATAATAGTTAAGAGAGCCCATGGTCTTGATATTGCAGTAAGTGCACCAATTAACCCCCCACTCATGAGTAGTGAGAGATAAAGGATTCGAGTTGCACGATCACCGAGGAGTACAGCGAGAGTATTTTTTCCAACTTCTAAATCTTTAGCGCGATCGCGTAAATTATTCATTACCAAAATTGCACAAGCAAAGGCTCCAATAGGAAAAGAGGCACAGATTGCTAGGAAAGTAATTTTTTGACTCTGCACATAATAAGTACCAAGAACTGCGACCACTCCAAAAAATAAAAAAACTGAAACTTCACCTAATGCTCGATACCCGTATGGATTATTACCTCCGGTGTATCCCCAAGCGGCACCAATCGCTAGCGCACCAATTAAAATTAACCACAAAGAGGAGCGCGAGGAGAGATAGAGGCCGGCAATTGCAGCAATTACGAAGCAGCTAAAAGCGGTGTTACGAACAGCGCTTGCTTTCGCCAAACCACTTCCCACCAATCGCAGTGGGCCAACACGTTCAGCGTCAGTGCCTCTGATTCCATCCGAGTAATCGTTTGCAAAGTTGACGCCAATTTGAAGTGACAGGCTAACTATTAGGGCTAAAAGTGCATTTACATAATTTGGATTTGGAAATGCAAGGGCGGTACCAACTAGTACCGGAGCAACTGCTGCCGGAAGAGTTTTCGGTCTTGCTCCTTGAATCCACTCATTCGCTTTTGCCACTCACATCTCCTCAGTAGCTTGAGCACTTCTTAAAAGTACTAAATCTGGTTTACCTATTCCGATCATCGGCATCTTTTCAAGATACAGAAGTGAACGAGGCGCTGCAAAACGTCCAATCTGCACTCCTACGATGTCGCGAATCTGCGCAAGAGTCAACCCATGCTTTTCCCCGGTAACCACAACTCTTAATGCTTGACCCCATTCAATATCCGATATTCCTATGACAATGATTTCTAAATCTGGGTAATACGAACGAATGAGTGCTTCCACTTTAACAGCGGAAATCTTCTCTCCACCGCTAATTATTAAATCATCACTTCGACCAATAATTTTCAGTTCTTCATTTTCTATTTCACCAATATCTGAAGTAATAAACCAACCTGCTTGAAAATGTTTTCTTGTTGATTCTTTATCACCAAAATATGAGGTAGCAATCATCGGACCTTTTAGATTAATTAAGCCATTTGCAGCAATCCGCATTTCCACTCCTGGAAGAGGTAGTGAGTTGTAGATACATCCACCGCTCATTTCAGTCATTCCATAACTTGTAACAATTGCGATTCCAGATTCGTGCGCTTCATCAATTAATTTTTCAGAAATAGGAGCTCCACCAACTAAGACTTTTTTAGCCACAAGCAAGTTGTTAAATAGAGAATCTCTATTTTGGATAGCTCGATGTAATTGTGTAGGTACGATGGAAATAAATTGCGCCCCTTCTCCATCATTTGGAGCGGGAAGAGAATTCAAATTGATTGAGCGAGTTAATTGATTGATGCCAGCAATATGATTTAGTGGCAAAGTCAATGACCATCTGTCACCAATCTCGGCACCTAAAAATTGGTTAGTAATTTCTGCAGATTTACTAATTGCTTGGGCGCTCAAGGCAACCAATTTTGGAGTACCACTACTGCCACTTGTTTCAATCAAGATCGCAATTTGTTCAGCGCTTTCCGAGTGGTCATTCAATAACGATTTGAAGCTCTCGTTCTCAGGAGCAAATTTTGCACTTGAAGAGATCAGGAGTGTGGGGCCGGTTCCAGCCAACGCCTGGTGAATCTGCTCACGCGCGAGCATGGGGTCAAAAAGATTGGCTCGCTTCACTTGCAACACGCCTCTAGGCTATCGTCTTGTGAGCAAGCCTATAAAAGCCGAGCCTGGTAGCAGGCAGATTCCCGCATGGATTTCTAGTGGATCTTTCAGAGATATCACTTATGAAAGTGCAGAAGGCATTGCCAAAATCACGATTAATCGACCAGAAGTTCGAAATGCATTTCGGCCGCAAACTCTTTCTGAATTGCAAGATGCTTTTAGTATGGCAAGAGATGACGACTCAGTCGGCGTTGTAATTTTCACCGGTGCTGGAAGTGAAGCATTTTGTTCTGGCGGAGATATAAATGTTCGCGGTGATGACGGATACCTTGGTGAAGACAGGCTAGGCAAAAAGGGAATCGGAAGATTAAATGTCTTAGATTTACAAATTCAAATTAGACGTCTGCCAAAACCTGTGATTGCAATGGTTGCAGGGTGGGCAATCGGTGGAGGTCACGTCTTGCATGTTGTCTGTGACATTACAGTTGCTGCCGATAATGCAAAGTTTGGCCAAACTGGCCCAATGGTTGGATCTTTTGATGGTGGTTATGGTGCAGGACTTCTTGCTGCACACATTGGTCAAAAGAAAGCCCGCGAAATTTGGTTTATGTGTCGTCAATATGATGCGAATGAAGCTTTAGAAATGGGATTAGTTAACACCGTTGTTCCCGTAGCAGAGTTAGAAGCTGAAACTGTTTCTTGGGCACGTGAGATGTTGCGACACTCACCAATGGCACTTCGTTTACTTAAAGCTGGCTTGAATGCTGCAGATGATGGATTAGCTGGCGTTCAACAACTCGCTGGAGATGCAACCTTGCTTTTCTATTTAACTGAAGAAGGACAAGAAGGTCGTAATGCATTTCAAGAGAAACGTCCTCCAGATTTTGGTCGCTTCCCAAAGCGTCCGTAATTTAAATGCAACTAAAGGAAGTGCTTGATCGCACTCACATTGTTTCTATTCCGACAAAAACAAATTTCCGTGGAGTTCAGTTTCGCGAAATTGCATTGATTGAAGGCGATACTAATTGGGGGGAGTTCTCGCCATTTCTAGAGTACGAAGCAAAAGAAGCGAAGCATTGGCTAAAAAGTGCAATTGAATCTGCCGTAACTCCTTTTCAGAGTAATGGTCTAGAGCTCATTGCCGTAAATGCGACTTTACCTGCGGTAGAAATAGAGCAGGTAGCAGAAGTTCTCTCCTGGTTTCCGGGATGCAATACAGTGAAAATTAAAGTTGGTACCAAAGAAGATTTAGAGCGAATTAGAGAAGTTTTTCGAATTAACGCTAGAGCAAAGATTCGATTAGATGCAAATGGATTATGGAGCGTTGCCGAAGCCAAGAACTTTTTAGAAGGTTTAAACAATGAGTTTGGGAGTTCATTGGATTACGTTGAGCAACCTTGTCAGACGTTAGCCGAAAATCAGAAATTAAAAAATGAATTAACTTTTCCACTAAAAATTGCAATTGATGAGAATATAAGAAATGGTGGCAATCTAGAAGAGATTCTAAAAGTTGCTGATGTACTGATCATTAAAGTGGCACCCTTGGGGGGAATATCTTCATGTCTGCAACTCATAGAAAAAGTATCGATTCCAATAGTTATATCAAGTGCGCTGGAAAGTAGCGTCGGTATTTCAGCAGGGGTAGCACTTGCCGCTCACCTTCCAAGGAGAAATGAATCACCACTACCATTTGGATTGGGAACTGTAGCTTTACTTAAGGGAGATGTGGTGGCTAATCCGCTTCTTCCAGTAGATGGAAAAATTAAAGTTGAAAAAGCTAATGTTGATCTAGATAAATTAAAAAAATATTCAGTTAGTGACTTTCGAAAAATATGGTGGCACCAGCGAATCACTGATATTTATAATTTGGGATCATTATGAATCCAACCTCAGTTTTAGCAGAAGTTATTGTTGATCAATTAATTTTAAATGGTGTTAAGGAAGTTGTTATCGCACCTGGATCACGAAACGCACCGATTACTATGGCATTTTTTCGCGCATACCAAGCAGGTAGAGTTAAATTTCATACGCGAATTGACGAAAGAAGTGCAGCATTCTTAGCACTTGGAATTTCTAAGGCGACAAAGTCGCCGGCAGTAGTAATTTGTACCAGCGGAAGTGCTGCGGCAAATTTTCATCCAGCAATTCTGGAAGCTCATCACAGCGCCATAAAGTTGATTGCGATAACAGCGGATAGACCAGCACGGCTTCGTCGCACCGGATCGAATCAAACAACTAATCAAGTTGATATTTTTGGTGAGGCCGTTAACGTTTCGCTAGATATTTTTGCACCTGCAAAGCCAGAGATAGGTCAGATTGCGAAATGGCGGGGTGAAATATCAGCGGCATTACTTGAAAGTGGCCCGATTCATTTAAATCTGCAATTTGAAGAGCCGCTGATAGGTGAATTGGAGTGGGTCGAACCACTTTCTACTGGGATACCAGAGGTTGAAGAAAAGCTGGAACCGCTTCCACGCCCAATCGGGGGCTATGAAACCCATGGTGTGATTTTGGTAGGACATGATCGAGCCGAGATTTCGATAGCAGAGATTGAACTTTTAGCTGAGAAATTAGGCTGGCCGATTTTGAGTGAAGATCCACTCTCCAGCAGCAAGGTAATTCCACACGCTTCTTTGTTAGTGGGTAATTCAGAACGACGTGAGTTACTAAAACCAAAAATTGCTATGGTGATTGGCAGATTGACCTTATCTCGATCGTTGAATTCATACTTGGAGTTGGCAGATTTTAAAATAATCGTTGATTCGCGAATTGGTGAAATAGATACCGCCAGAAACGGCGATGAGATTCACCTTGCTCTTCCAGAAGTAGATCAGCAAAAGATTGATTTAGAGTGGATTGAATTATTTAATGAAGCTTCAGCTGCGATACATAGCAAGATTTCAACTCACTTAAAGAGTTGGAGTGAGCCAGCAGTAGTAAGTGAATTTGTCTCACAACTTCCTGCAAATACTGTGCTGTTTGTTTCTTCATCACGGCCGATTCGTGATATCGAAAGTTTTGCATCACCGAGAGCAGATTTGGAAACTTTTGCAAATCGCGGATTAGCTGGAATTGATGGAAATATTTCTACCGTAATAGGAATCGCACTTAATCGTAGAAAAACTTTTGCGGTAATCGGAGACCTAGCATTCCTGCATGATATAAATGGATTGTTGTTAGGTCCTGAGGAAGTTCAACCAGATTTGATAATTTTGGTTATTTCAAATGATGGGGGAGGAATATTTTCTACCTTGCCACAAAATGGTGTAGCTGGATTCGAAAGAATTTTCGGAACTCCTCATGGACGATCAATTGCAAAAGTTGCCGAAAGTTATGGAATTCCTGCTATTGAAGTTCGAACTCTTGAGGCATTGGGAGCACAGATCGCTCGCGATACAAAGGGAATTCGAGTCATAGTTGCGCTGATGCCCGATCGTGAAAGTAATGCCAAATTACTAAAGCAGATTTCAAGTGATTTAGATTGATTTAGAGTAATTAAATTAATTTAGTAAGTTTCTAACGCCTCGCGTATTGGAAGCAGCTTTGCTTGGCTTTCGGCATACTCTTTTTTTGGATCAGAACCGGCAACAATTCCACAGCCAGCAAAAAGTCGAATCTGTTTTTGATTATTTGCATCAATTTGGGCACACCTAAGCGCAATTCCCAACTCTCCTTCACCTCGTGAATCAATCCAACCGACGGGGCCGGCGTATCGCCCACGTGACATACCTTCAAGTTCGATAATAACTTTTTTTGCAATCTCTCGCGGAGTTCCACAAACTGCTGCTGATGGATGAAGGACTTCAGCCAATGCAAAAAGGTCAGCCGGTGTCAACGAATCGCTGATTACACCAGTTACATCAGTAGCCAGGTGCATAACATTTGCTAAGTGAAGTACAAAAGGTGATTCTGGAATATTTGTCGATGAACAAAATGGCATTAGCGATTGAGTGACAGATTGAACAGCATATTTATGTTCTTCTAAATCTTTTGAAGATCTCGCCAATGAACCAGCTAAAGCTAAATCGTGTTCATCATCTCCAGTGCGTTGAATAGTTCCAGCGAGAACTCTTGAAGTTACTAGACCTTTATTTAATCGCACCAGCAGCTCAGGAGTTGCACCTACTAGACCATCAACATTGAAAATCCAGGTGGCTGAGTATTTCTGGGCTAGCTTGAGCATAATGTGGCGGGCATCAAAAGGCAGATCCGAATGTGCAGTTAAATCTCGAGCTAAAACAACTTTATCTAGCTCGCCAGCCGTAATCCTTTCTACTGCTTGAGCAACAATCTTTTCCCAAGCATGAGGTTCTAGTGCACCGCCCGCCCAAGATAAATTCAACGGTGCTTCTGGTTTTGGATATTCAAGAATTTCAGGTTTTGGAAAATCTCCAATCCAAGTTAACCAACTTTTGCCATTACGTTGCCCGATGATAATTTTTGGAATCACCACCACACTTTTTTCAGCTGGATCAAAGGAGGCGGAAATGAAAGCAATTGGTCCAGTTCCAGATAGATGCAAATCATCAGCAACAATAAATTTTGCTAATTTTGCCTGCCACCAGGCACGCATTTGATCAAATCTATCTCCGCTAGAACCTGTGCCAACTTCAAACCGTTCAAATTCGCCGATACCAATTACGCCATCGCCGCCGCGAATCCACGCCAATGATTTTGTTTCAGGCAAATGCTTTAGTAAGTCCAGCCCGTGACTTATCTCAATTGTTTTTACCGGTATTGAATTCACGAACGACGTTTATCCACAACTTTCCAAATCGCTGGAAGGGTTACAGCAGCAAGTGAAAGTTTTATTGCTTCGCCGAGTATAAATGGAGTGAAACCTTTACTAATGGTCCAAGACCAATTTTGGCCAGTTGCATGTTGCAACCAAATTAATCCAGGAATAAAAGTTAAAACTTCACCAATTAACATTGCTGGTAACGCGGTACGAAAACGAGCATCCCATTTTTTATTTGCTAGATAACCAAGAACTAGAGCAGTTAAAACCATTCCAGCTAGGTAACCACCAGTTGGTCCTACTAATTTTGCAAAACCTGATCCGCCATTTGAGAAAATCGGAGCGCCTGCGGCACCGATTGCTAAATAAAGTGCGACGGTAGAAATGCTTAACGCTGGACCATAACTTGCGCCGATTAAAAGTACGCCAAGAGTTTGGCCAGTAACTGGGACTGGTGATCCAGGAACTGGGATTGCGATTTGGGCCATGATTGCCAAAAAGCCGGCACCGCCCAATGCCAGTAATGAATTCGTAAGTGAGTTTGCACGAGGGAAAAGTGCAGCTCTCAAAGTGAGTGGTGCAATCGGAAGTGTGGTCATGGTCATTCCCTTCTCGAAGAACTCGCTTTTCGGCTGGCTAGCGAATTGCTAATGAATTGGCATTAAAAGCATTACCGGGCAAAGATATACGCATGGCCGGCCCGAACCTCAATAAAGTTCCCTTTGATATCGCCAAGATGTTTGATGGGGTTGCCCGCCGGTATGACATCGTCAACGATATTTTGAGTTTGGGACAGACCAAAGCATGGCGCGGGGCAGTAACAGGCTCAATTGAACCAAAGCCCGGCATGCTGATTTTGGATTTGGCAGCTGGGACCGGAAGCTCTACCGCCCCTTTGGTGGCTGCCGGCGCAGTTGCGATTCCCTTGGATTTCTCACTTGGGATGCTCAAAGTTGGTCGAAAAAGGCACCCAAATCTGCCTTTCATGGCAGGAGATGCCCTGGCTTTGCCCTTCAAGGAGAACTGCTTTGATCTGACAACTATCTCTTTCGGGCTGCGCAACGTGGCTGATCCCAAGGCAGCATTAATTGAGGCGCTTCGAGTTACCGCCCCCGGCGGATCTCTGCTGGTCTGTGAGTTTTCACATCCAACTTTTGCCCCATTTCGGGCGCTCTACCTCAAATACCTGATGCGGGCCTTGCCGGCAATCGCCAGCCGTACCTCATCCAACCCAGAGGCTTATATATATCTAGCTGAGTCGATCCAGGCTTGGCCAGATCAAAGCGCGCTCGCCGCTCAAATCAGTGCAGCCGGATGGAGTCAAGCCTCATGGCAAAATCTGAGTTTTGGGATTGTGGCGATCCATCGGGCCAGAAAACCGAAGTAATTAGCCAAGCCCGCAGAAAGGTAATGTAGGTAACACTAGCCGTGGAATTCTAGATGGAGTTGCCCCTCTAGAATTAAGAAAGAGCATTAGATCAGGTCAAATCGCTGGCGGTTTTTCGTTTTTAGCAGAAGGGCGTGTGGATGAATCCCTACCTTCCGATTATTGCAATTGGTGCTGTGGGGTTTGGCTTCGCAGCATTTTCAGTAGTCGCCGCAGCAATTTCGGGCCCACGACGTTACAACCGTTCAAAAATTGATGCATATGAGTGTGGCATTGAGCCAACTCCGCAAGCTGCCGGTGGTGGAAGATTTCCAGTTAAGTATTTTCTAACTGCAATGTTATTTATAATTTTTGATATTGAAATTGTTTTCCTTTATCCATGGGCAGTTTCATTTGACCAACTCGGCTTATTTGGAATTGTTGAAATGTTTTTATTTATCTCCACAGTATTTATTGCATACGGTTATGTTTGGCGCCGTGGTGGGCTGGAGTGGGATTAAATGGGCATTGAAGAAAAATTACCAAGTGGCTTTCTGTTAACTTCAGTTGAAAAACTTGCAGGGTACATGCGAAAAAATTCGCTTTGGCCAGCAACTTTTGGTTTGGCATGTTGCGCAATTGAAATGATGGCAGCAGGCGCAGGTCGTTACGACTTAGCTAGATTTGGAATGGAAGTTTTTCGTGCTTCCCCACGCCAAGCTGATTTAATGATTGTTGCCGGTCGCGTTAGTAACAAAATGGCTCCGGTTCTTCGACAGATTTATGATCAAATGGCAGAACCAAAATGGGTAATTGCTATGGGAGCGTGCGCCTCTTCTGGTGGAATGTTTAACAATTACGCAATTGTGCAGGGCGTAGATCATGTTGTTCCTGTTGACATTTACCTACCTGGTTGTCCGCCACGACCTGAGATGTTGATGGATGCAATTTTGAAATTACATGAGCAAATTGGTAATGAAAAACTTGGAATTAATCGCGAGATGATTGTGCGCGAAGTTGAAGCAGCAGCACTTGCAGCTCTCCCAACTCACCAGATGAAGGGATTGTTGGCGTGAGTGATATCGCAAAAAGTGCGCCTAAACTTTCCGATCGTGGTGCTTTTGGAGTTAGCGGAACTGGAGATACATCCGGTTACGGAGGCTTAGTACTGAAGGGTGTTCAAGTTGGATCAAGTGAGCGTCCATTCGGAACTTACTTTGATGAAGTTTTAGATGATTTAGAACGTGCCTATCCAAGTTTTAGTGATGCAATTGAAAAAGTTATAGTCGATCGCGGAGAATTAACACTTCATGTTAAAAGTTCTCGGCTATTAGAAGTTGCACTGATTTTGCGTGATGAATTGAAATTTGAAATGTGCATGGGAGTTAGCGGTGCACATTACCCAAGCGAAATGGGGCGTGAATTACATGCTCTATACCCATTGCTTTCATTAACGCGCAACCAAAGAATTCGCTTAGAAGTTTCTGTTTCTGACAGCAGTCCACATATTCCATCGCTTGTTGAAATTTGGGCCTCAAACAATTGGCAAGAGCGTGAAACTTACGACATGTTTGGAATTATTTTTGATAATCATCCAGCGTTAACAAGAATCATGATGCCAGATGATTGGCCTGGTCATCCGCAACGTAAAGATTATCCACTTGGTGGAATTCCAGTCGAATACAAAGGCGCAACTATTCCACCACCAAATGAGCGCAGGTCTTACCGATGACCTCCTTTAATACTTTCAATACTTTCAATACTTCTAATCAAAACTCAGACCCATATGCATCAGTACGAGAAACTACTGAAGGTCGGGTTTACTCGGTAACAGGTGGAGATTGGGATGATCTCGTAACAGAGATCGGCGCAACACAGGAAGAACGTGTAGTAGTAAATATGGGACCTCAGCATCCTTCAACACATGGCGTGCTTCGATTGATTTTAGAACTTGAAGGAGAGACCGTCACTGAAGTTCGCTGTGGGATTGGATACCTTCACACGGGAATTGAAAAAAATATTGAGTACCGCAATTGGACTCAGGGAGTAACTTTCGTAACTCGCATGGATTACCTTGCGCCATTTTTTAATGAAGCTGCTTACTGTCTTGCAGTAGAAAAATTATTAGGGATTACAGATCAGATTCCAGAACGCGCATCAATTATTCGTGTGATGCTGATGGAGTTCAACCGCATCTCTTCACATTTAGTCGCATTAGGTACCGGGGCACTTGAACTTGGTGCACTTTCACCAATGATTTTTGCATTCCGTGAACGTGAATTGATTTTGAATGTTTACGAAATGATTACCGGACTACGGATGAACAGTGCTTACATTCGCCCTGGTGGCATAGCGATGGACTTGCCAGAAGACTCAATTCCAAAATTACGTGAAATAGTAAAAGAACTTCGGACAAATTTGAAAGATACTGAAAAACTTCTCGTTGGAAATACTATCTGGATGAAGCGAACTGTCGGAGTTGCTTATTTAGATTTACCAGGTTGCATTTCACTTGGAGTTACCGGACCAGTATTACGCTCTACTGGTTTGCCATGGGATTTACGCAAAACTCAACCATATTGTGGTTATGAAAATTATGATTTTGATGTTGTCACTGCTGATAGTTGCGATGTATATGGTCGCTTTTTGATCCGTATCTATGAGATGGAACAATCTTTACGGATAATCGAGCAGGCGCTAGATAAATTGAAACCAGGGCCAGTGATGGTTGCTGATAAAAAAATTGCTTGGCCGGCACAATTAGCATTAAGTGGAGATGGGCTTGGAAACTCCTTGGATCATATTCGCGAGATTATGGGAAGCTCGATGGAATCATTAATTCATCACTTTAAATTAGTTACCGAAGGTTTTAGAGTGCCAGCCGGCCAAGCGTATGCAACCGTCGAATCACCTCGCGGTGAATTAGGCGCGCAGGTTATTTCTGATGGTGGAACAAAACCTTATCGAGTGCATTTCCGTGACCCATCTTTTAATAATCTTCAAGCAACATCAGCAATGTGCGAAGGAAGTTTGATTGCAGATGTTGTTGCTGCAGTTGCGTCCATCGATCCTGTTATGGGCGGAGTTGATCGCTAATGAGTTATGACGAAAAAACTAATGGACTGATGGATGCCATCATTGCGCGTTACCCAAGGTCACGTTCAGCAATTATGCCAATGTTGCATTTAGTTCAATCTCGCGATGGTTTTGTTACTCCAGCTGGAATTGAATTTGTTGCTGAAAAACTTGGATTAACCACAGCTGAAGTTTATGCAGTTGCTACTTTCTATTCCCAATATAAACGCAAACCAGTTGGCGAATACCATGTTGGGGTGTGCACAAATACTTTGTGCGCCGTTATGGGTGGGGATGCAATTTTTGCAGGCCTCAAAGATCACCTAGGCGTAGCAAATGATGAAGTAACAAGTGATGGAAAAATTTCAGTAGAACATATCGAATGTAATGCAGCATGTGACTATGCCCCAGTCGTTATGGTCAACTGGGAATTTTTCGATAATCAAACCGTTGAGAGTGCAAAAACTTTGGTAGATGATTTGCGGAGTGGAAAAAATCCTGCCCCAACTCGTGGAGCAAATAAGGTTTCTACATTTAAAGAAACCTCTGAGTTGTTAGCTGGATTCAATGATGGCCATGCTGAAGAAGGCGTTCAAGCTGGCCCTGCCACACTTTTAGGTTTGAAAATAGCAAAAGAAATGGGTGCTTAATTATGGGTAAATTAACACCAGTTCTTTCAGCGCATTGGGATGACAAAGACTCTTTTACTATCGCGGGTTACTCACGGCACGGTGGCTACTCATCACTTAAAAAAGCTTTGGCTATGGAACCAGATGCGGTGATTCAAGTTGTGAAAGATTCTGGATTACGAGGCCGCGGAGGTGCTGGCTTCCCGACTGGAACCAAATGGGGATTTATTCCACAAGGGGATAATCGTGAGCATTACTTTGTAGTTAATGCTGATGAATCTGAGCCAGGTACTTGTAAAGACACACCACTGTTGATGGCTAATCCACATGTATTAATTGAAGGAATAATTATTGGCTCCTACGCTATTAGAGCTAACCATGCATTTATTTATATCCGCGGTGAAGTTTCACATGTCATACGCCGTTTACTTCAGGCAATTGAGGATGCTTATAAAGCTGGCTTCCTTGGTAAAAATATTCTTGGAACTGGTTTTAATCTAGAACTTACTTTGCACATCGGCGCAGGTGCTTATATTTGTGGCGAAGAGACTGCACTACTTGATTCATTAGAAGGTTTCCGTGGACAACCAAGACTCCGACCACCATTTCCAGCCATCGCTGGACTTTATGCCCGGCCAACGGTTGTAAATAATGTTGAGTCTGTTGCATCAGTACCTGCCATTATTGAAAAAGGTGCGGAATGGTTTAGTTCCATTGGAACTGAGAAGAGCAAGGGCTTTACCTTGTACTCACTCTCGGGACATGTTAAAAACCCAGGACAGTTTGAAGCACCTCTTGGAATTACTTTGCGTGAATTACTAGATCTTGCCGGCGGAATTCGTAATGGAAATAAATTAAAGTTCTGGACACCTGGCGGATCCTCGACGCCAATTTTTACTGATGAGCATTTAGATACACCGCTTGATTACGAATCTGTATCAGCAGCAGGATCAATGCTTGGAACTAAGGCGTTACAAATTTTTGATGAAACAACTTGCATTTTGCGAGCAGTATTGCGTTGGACTGAGTTTTATAAGCATGAATCTTGTGGCAAATGCACACCATGTCGTGAAGGCACTTGGTGGCTTGTTCAAATGTTGCGCGATCTTGAAAATGGTATTGGCACCGAAGCAGATCTCATCAAGTTGTTAGACATCTGCGAAAATATTGGTGGACGTTCATTCTGCGCACTTGCAGATGGAGCAATTGCACCGATTATCTCTTCATTAAAATATTTCCGTGATGATTATTTAGCACACTTCAAACATGGTGGTTGCCCTATTGATCCTGTCGCATCAACTTTATTTGTAACTGCAAAGGCAGGTGCTTGATGACTACCGTTGACTCAGGTCGCGCAGAATCAGCAGTTGCACCGGTCGAGCAGATAAATTTGATTATTGATGGATTTGAAGTAACTGTTCCAAAAGGCACTTTAGTAATCCGTGCTGCGGAACAACTTGGAATTCAGATTCCACGTTTTTGCGATCACCCACTTCTTGCTCCAGTCGGTGCCTGCCGTCAATGTCTGGTAGATATTGAAATAAATGGCCGTGCTTTTCCGAAGCCACAAGCCTCTTGCACAATTCCGGTAGAAAACGGAATGATTGTAAAAACCCAATTAACTTCTGAGGTTGCTCAAAAAGCACAAGAAGGCGTAATGGAGCTTTTATTAGTAAACCACCCTCTTGATTGTCCAGTTTGCGATAAAGGTGGCGAGTGCCCACTACAAAATCAAGCTATGAGTACTGGTCAAAGTGAATCAAGATTTGAAGGAACGAAGCGAACATTTGAAAAGCCAGTAAATATCTCATCACAAGTATTGCTTGACAGAGAACGTTGTATTTTATGTGCTCGCTGCACACGTTTTTCAGAAGAGATTGCCGGCGACGCTTTCATCTCTCTAAATGAAAGAGGAGCACTTCAGCAAGTTGGTATCTACGAAAAAGATCCATTTGAATCATATTTTTCTGGAAATACTGTCCAAATCTGTCCAGTTGGCGCACTTACCGGCTCTGCATATCGTTTCCGCTCACGTCCCTTTGATTTAGTTTCTACACCAAGTGTTTGTGAGCATTGCGCATCAGGTTGTTCATTACGTACTGATGTGCGTAGAAATAAAACCCTTCGCAGACTTGCTGGCGATGACTCAAATGTTAATGAAGAGTGGAATTGCGACAAAGGTCGTTGGGCATTCCAATACACGATGGCTAAAGATCGAATTGCAAATCCATTGATTCGCGAAAATGGGCAACTACGTGAAGCATCTTGGCCAGAGGCGCTAGCCGCAGCTGCTGCAGGATTAAAAGATAAACGTGCTGGCGTACTAGTTGGCGGACGTTCAACAGTTGAAGATGCTTACGGTTATGCGAAATTTGCACGAGTAGCTTTAAATACAAATGACATTGATTTCCGCTCACGGCCTCATTCTCAAGAAGAAACAGATTTCTTAGCGGCACATGTAGTTGGCTCAAAAGTTAATTATCAAGATATTGATACAGCGGATCATGTTGTTCTTGTTGGCTTCGAACCTGAAGAAGAGTCCCCAATTATTTTCTTGCGAATCAGAAAGCAAGTTCAGAAGCGTGCGTTAGAAGTTACGGCGGTCACTCCATATCTTTCGCGCGGGTTTAAGAAGTTAAATGCAAAGGCAGTATTGACAGCACCGGGTCAGGAAGCTACGGCATTAAATGGTTTATCACTAACAAATAAATCAATCATTATCTCTGGTGAACGTTTAGCTGAATCAGCTGGTGGTCTATCGGCAGTTGTTCAATTAGCAAATAAGAGTGGCGCGAAAATTGCTTGGGTTCCACGACGTGCTGGTGAGCGTGGAGCCATCGAAGTAGGTGCAATTGGAAACTTGTTACCTGGTGGCCGACCAGTAAGCGACACAACTGCTCGAGTTGACCTTGCTGCAGCATGGGGAATCGATTCACTTCCTGCAGAAATTGGAAAAAGTGCGGATCAAATCTTGGCAGCAGCAAATGCTGGTCAATTAGAAGCTTTGGTAATTGGTGGAGTCGATCCATTTGATATGCAACAGCCATCAGTTAACGCTTTAGAAAAAACTTTTATCGTCTCTCTTGAAATGCGCCCAAGTGCTATCACAGAGTTTGCAGATGTGATTTTTCCAATCGCAGCGGTCACTGAAAAATCTGGTTCATTTATGAGTTGGGCCGGCGCTTCTCGTTCCTTTGAAAAAGCAGCACCCGATGCGGATCATCGAAGTGATGCTTATGTACTCTCAATACTGTCAGATGCAATGGGAACCCCAATTAATTTAACGGGTTCAAAAGCTGCTGCGAAAGAAATTGCAGCGGTAGGTTCTTGGGATGGCGCGCGAGCAACATTTACGGCAACTCATACCAAAAATCTGCACGAAGGAGTAGTTCTTGCAACTTGGCGTCACCTATTAGATAACGGTTCGCTCCAAGCTAATGAGCAAAATTTGGCGGGCACAGCACGTAAAAATCTTGCCCGAGTAAGTGCAAAATTTGCAACTGAACTCGGAGTAAAAAATGGTGATCTGGTAACGGTTTCGACGGATAGAGGTTCACTAGCACTTCCGATTGAAGTTAGCGAAATTTTAGATGGCGTAATTTGGTTGCCACGCAATGGAGTTGGCGCCGAGTCACTTCGAATTCTTGGCGCACTCAATGGCGACGGAGTAAAGGTGCGTAAAGGAATATGAGAGAAATAATCCTTGACGATCCACTTTCAATAGTTATCCTAAAAGCAGTAATAATCTTTGTAATCTGTTTAGTTTCAACAATCATGGCCGTATGGGGCGAACGGCGACTTGTTGCTCGCATGCAGATGCGCCTTGGACCAAACCGCGTTGGAAAGTTTGGAGTTTTGCAGGGATTGGCTGATGGAGTAAAACTTGCGCTTAAAGAAGATTTAATCCCAGCAGCTGCTGACAAGGTTGTCTTTATTATTGCGCCAATTATTAGCGCGACTACATGTTTCATGGCTTTCGCAGTAATTCCAATGACCGGTGAAATTACTTTGTTTGGTGAGAAGACCTCACTCCAATTGACTGATATTTCAGTCGGAGTTTTGTACATTCTCTCAATTGCCTCTATTGGTGTTTATGGAATTGTTTTAGCCGGCTGGTCCTCTGGATCTACCTACCCTCTACTAGGTGGATTGCGATCAAGTGCACAAGTAATCTCATATGAAATCGCGATGGGACTCTCACTCGTGGCAGTCTTTTTGTATGCAGGATCGATGTCCACAATAGATATCGTCAATTCGCAAAGTTCATGGTGGTTTGCAGTAACTCTCTTCCCATCCTTTGCGATCTACACAATCTCAATGGTGGGTGAAACTAATAGGGCGCCATTTGATTTAGCAGAAGCAGAAGGAGAACTTGTCGGCGGATTCCACACTGAATATTCCTCTCTTAAGTTTGCCTTATTTTTCTTAGCTGAATATGTAAATATCATTGGAGTATCTGCCTTAGCGACAACTTTATTCTTAGGTGGTTACCATGCACTTCCTGGTCTTGGATTTACTGAAAGTTGGCTCGGAGGTTGGTTCACTTTCTTCTGGTTCTTCGCAAAAATCCTATTCTTCTTCTTTATCTTTGTCTGGCTTCGTGGAACATTGCCAAGATTACGATACGACCAGTTTATGAAATTTGGCTGGAAAGTATTAATTCCAGCAAATGTTATTTGGATCATGGTCGTCGCGGTTTTGCGGTATTTTTCAAATCAGGGAACATCGCGTTCGGTCATAATTGCATTTGCAGGTGGAGTAATTTTGATTTACTTACTTGCCAGCATGATTTGGGAACGTGCAGCAAAGAATCGGGCTGAAACTGTGGAGTCTCGTCCTGTCCCTGCAGCGCCATCTTTCCCAATTCCAAAACTTCCAATGGAAATTTCTACTATTTCTGTTCCAAGAGCCGGGCAAGAAGGAGTAATCCATGAGTGACCTAGCCAAGAAGCAGGATCTATCTGCTGTCGAATACACAGATATTTCAATTGGAAATGAAAACGCAAAACCATTTTTGACGCAACTAAAAGGTTTTTGGGTAACTTTCGCAATGATGTTCCGAAAAGTTAATACTGTGCAATATCCGGAAGTTAAAGAACCGACAGCTGCTCGTTTTCATGGTCGGCATCAGTTAAATCGCCACCCTGATGGGCTAGAAAAATGTATTGGTTGTGAATTGTGCGCATGGGCTTGTCCAGCAGATGCAATTTTGGTTGAGGGTGGACACAACACAGATGAACTTCGGTACTCACCTGGTGAACGCTTTGGTGCGGTCTATCAGATTAATTATTTGCGTTGTATTTTCTGCGGTCTCTGTATCGAAGCTTGCCCAACTCGTGCACTTACTATGACAAATGAGTATGAGTTAGCCGACGATGATCGGGCTAAGTTAATTTTTGAAAAATCTGATCTACTTGCACCACTCCAACCGGGGATGATTGAGGCACCACACCCTTACTACCCTGGCACTGATGATCAAGATTATTATCATGGAAAAGTAAAATCTGCACATCCGTCACAAATAAATAATGGCCAGGTGAAGTAATGAACTTTGCCGCAATAGTCCAAGATCAGAGTTCACAGGCCGAAGCAGTTTTATTTTACTTATTAGCGCCAATCACAGTGTTAAGCGCAGTGGGAATGCTGTTAGTAAAAAAAGCAGTTCATTCAGCACTTTTGCTTGCTGCAGTAATGATCTCACTAGCAATTTTTTATATTTTAAATGAAGCCCCATTTTTAGGAATTGTGCAAATAATTGTTTATACCGGCGCGGTAATGATGCTCTTCTTATTTATCTTGATGCTTGTAGGAGTTGATTCGGCGGATTCATTAGTTGAAACAATCAAGGGTCAGCGGATTCTTGGGATTATTGCTGCTGTCGGCGTAGGTGGATTACTAATTGCCTTAGTTTCAAGAGGAAATCTTGGCCACCGATTCTTTGGCCTTGAGATGGCAAATGGTGAAGGTAATGTGCAAGGAATTGCAAAGTTAATTTTCGGACAATATGTATGGCCATTTGAAGTCGTGTCAGCATTACTTATTACTGCAGCCCTTGGTGCCATGGTGCTGGCACATCGTGAACCAGACAGTGACAAGAAAGATCAACGTGCGTTATCCGAAGATCGCGTGCGCCAGAACTCACAACCGGTGGCTGGTTTGCCCGGTCCGGGAACTTTTGCTCGTCACAACGCAGTTGATATCCCAGCACTCCTACCTGATGGAACGGCTGCTGATCTATCGGTTTCAGATGTAATTGCCGCACGTGGCCATCTGGCTAAACCAGGGGATTTCAAATTTATCGAAACTTCTGATGATGATAGAGAGGGGAATTAATCATGAATCCCATGAATTACATATATCTCTCTTGCATCCTTTTTTCACTTGGTGCTGCCGGTGTCTTGCTAAGACGCAATGCAATAGTCGTTTTTATGTGTATTGAATTAATGCTAAATGCTGCAAACCTTGCTTTCGTGACTTTCTCGCGCATGAATGGAACTCTCGATGGTCAGATAGTTGCCTTTTTCACTATGGTTGTTGCCGCATGTGAAGTAGTTGTAGGGCTAGCAATTATCGTCACTATTTATCGTTCGCGCCGATCTGCCTCAGTGGATGATGCAAGACTGTTGAGGCTCTAATGAGTTTAGGAACAAGCGATACTTTAGTTTACTTAATTGCAATTCCATTATTTAGTTCAGCCTTTTTACTACTTGGCGGTCGCGCACTAGATCGAGTCGGACACTTGATTGGTACCGCAGCTTCTGCGAGTTCATTTGTTGTGGCGTTAATTGAATTAAACAAAATGTTTGCACGCGATGCCGAGAGTCGTGGTGTAACTCAACATCTATTCACTTGGATCAATGTTGGATCTTTTCAGGTAGATGCAACATTGTTGCTTGATCAACTTTCTATCTGTTTTGTACTTCTGATTACTGGTGTTGGAACGTTGATCCACATCTACTCCATCTCATACATGGCACACGATATTGACCGCCGCCGCTTTTTCGCTTTCCTTAACCTCTTCATTGCAGCAATGCTCTTATTAGTCCTTGGTAATTCATACCTAAATCTCTATGTTGGGTGGGAAGGCGTAGGTCTTGCCTCATACCTATTAATAGGTTTCTGGAATCAAAAGCCAACTTATGCGACTGCAGCAAAAAAAGCATTTGTTGCTAACCGAGTTGGCGATGTAGGTCTTTCGCTGGCGGTAATGATCGCATTTGTGCAATTTGGTTCAGTTACTTTTGATGGGGTTGCAAAGGGAATTGCGGCCGGGTCAGCAAGTTCAACTGCGCTCAACGCAATGGGAGCGGCAATTTTGCTCGCGGCTGTTGGAAAATCAGCGCAATTTCCATTACAGGCTTGGCTTGGCGATGCAATGGCCGGTCCTACTCCAGTTTCAGCATTGATTCATGCTGCAACAATGGTTACTGCAGGCGTCTACTTAATATCTAGATCAAATTTTGTTTTTGATAATGCACCTACAGCACAACTTCTAGTAGTAATTGTTGGAGCAGTAACCCTGCTATTTGGTGCGGTTATTGGCATGGCTAAAGATGACATTAAGAAAGCATTAGCAGCATCAACCATGTCGCAGATCGGTTACATGATTTTAGCAACTGGTCTCGGACCAGCTGGCTATGCCTTTGCAATGATGCACTTGCTTACGCACGGATTCTTTAAAGCTGGAATGTTCCTCGGTGCCGGTTCAGTTATGCACGGAATGAATGATGAAGTGGATATGCGTAAATACGGAGCACTTCGTAAAGTTATGCCAATAACTTTCGCGACATTTGGTCTGGGATATTTAGCAATTATTGGAATCCCACCATTTGCTGGCTTCTATTCAAAAGACAAAATTATAGAAACTGCTTTTAATGCTGGTGGCAGTAAAGGAATCATTCTTGGTTGCGTAACTTTGCTCGGAGCAGCTATTACTGCGTTTTACATGACGCGCGTAATGTTGATGACTTTCTTTGGTACCAAGCGTTGGGATTCTGCAGCACATCCACATGAGTCTCCCTGGTTAATGACAGTGCCGATGATTTTTTTGGCAATAGGTTCCATTACAGCCGGATTTATTTTTAGCAATGGTGATCGATTAAAGAACTTTTTAGCACCTGTTGTAGATAAAGAGCATCATGAACATGAAACTGAACTATTGGCACCAATAGTTGTCACCGGTCTTGCGATGTTTGCAGTGGCGATTGGTATTTCGATCGCATTTGCAAAATATGGTCGTAAAACAATTCCAGCATCAGCGCCAACTGATGTCACGGTGTGGACGAAAGTTGCACGTCGAGATCTATTGCAAGATGATTTCAATGAGAGCGTATTTATGCGTCCAGGGCAATCACTAACACGGGTACTTGCATTCCTTGATAAGAGAGTAGTTGATGGTGCAGTTAGCGGTGTAGGTGCAATGACGCTTCGATTGGCTGGCGATCTTCGAAAGACACAAACCGGATATGTTCGATCTTATGCGCTGCTTATCTTGCTTGGAACAGTTGCCATCCTCACCGCAATTTTGGTGGTAACGCTATGAACTCCTTAACTATTTTGGGCTTACTTCCACTTGTTGGAAGTGCTGCATTATTTTTACTTCCTAAAGGTAGCGATTTGCTTGCTAAACAAGTTGCACTTGGTGCTTCCATAGTTGTGGCAATTGCTGGATTAGGAATGGCATTTTCATTTGATCGTTCTGCCACTGGTTTTCAATTTGTTGAGCAGCATCAATGGATTCCGGCTTTCGGAATTAACTACGCTTTAGGTGTAGATGGAATCTCGCTGTTATTGATTTTGCTAGCACTGGTCCTAACTCCAATAGTTATATTGGCATGTTGGAATGAAGCTGAAGGTGGACGTTGGTCAGTAAAGAACTTCTTCGGGCTAATTTTAATTCTTGAAACGATGATCGTTGGAGTTTTTGCTGCCACTGACATTTTTCTCTTTTACGTCTTCTTTGAAGCGATGCTGATTCCGGTTTACTTCCTCATTGGTGGATATGGCACCGGAGCTAGAGCCGCCGCAGCAGTTAAATTCTTGCTCTACTCATTATTTGGTGGATTATTGATGCTCGCATCAATAATTGGCTTGTATGTCATTAGTGGAAATCAATTGAAGGCTCCCACCTTTGATATCACTGTGCTGTCACAATTATCAATTGACCCAGTGACTCAGCGAATGCTGTTCCTTGGCTTCTTTGTTGCATTTGCGATTAAAGCTCCATTATGGCCATTCCATACTTGGTTACCTGATGCTGCTCGCGCTGCCACCCCTGGAACATCAGTTCTACTTCTTGGAGTACTGGACAAAGTTGGTACATATGGAATGATCCGCTTCTGTCTATCGCTTTTTCCAGAAGCATCAAAAGAGTTTGGCCCAACAATTATTGTGCTCTCCTTAATATCAATTTTCTATGGGGCTTTTTTGGCTATTGCTCAAGGTACCTCATCGGGTGATGGAAATATTAAGGCTTTGATTTCTTATACATCTATCTCGCACTTTGGATTTATAACTCTCGGCATCTTTGCATTCACAGAGCAATCGCACTCTGGCGCTACTTTGTACATGATTAATCATGGCTTCTCAACCGCCGCATTATTCTTGATTGCAGGGTGGATGATCTCGCGTCGTAAATCTGAGCGAATTTCAGATTTCGGTGGTTTGCAAAGAGTTACACCGATAATGGCTTGGTCATTTTTTATCGCTGGAATGTCCAGCTTGGCATTGCCTGGGCTCTCATCTTTCGTGAGCGAATTCCTGGTCCTAGTTGGAACATTTGCCCGTTATCCAATTCCAGCAATTATCGGAACTATTGGAATTATTTTTGCAGCACTTTATATTTTAATTCCAGTTCAACGTGCTTTGCATGGCCCTACAACGCCAGGGAATGAAAACTTAACTGACTTAACTTTGCGCGAAAAAGTTTCTATTACTCCTGTCATAGCGGTAATAATTTTCTTTGGTTTCTATCCGCAACCTTTATTAGATGTAATCAATCCTGCGGCTAGTGCAACGCTTTCAGCCCTGCAAATTACCGGAATTATGGGAGGAAAGTAATGAACGGTCCAAATATTGAATACGGAATACTTGGTCCTATTCTTATTGTTTTGGCAGCAGCGCTAATTGGAGTGCTCATTGAGGCATTTATTTCCAGTCGCTACCGTTATATTTTGCAAACCGGAACTGCTTTTGCTGGGGTTGCTTTAGCGTTCTTACAACTTGTCTTGATTCGCCACACAAGTTCAAAGGCAGCCGTAAGTTCGATGTCAATTGATGGAGTTGCAATAGTCTTACAAGGGTCAGTACTAATTTTTGGTTTCTTAGGCTTACTATTAATTGCAGAGCGCGGCTTTCAATCCTTTACCGCGCAGGCTGCGGCAATTCCAGGTTCAAATGAAGAACAAAAAGCCCTGATCTCCGGCTTACAGCAAACTGAAGTTTTCCCACTTACTCTTTTTGCAATTTCTGGAGCGATGCTTTTCCCAGCAGCTAATGATTTATTGACTCTTTTTGTATCTTTAGAAGTTTTGTCACTTCCGCTCTATTTGATGGCTGGACTCTCACAACGTCGCAGATTGCTTTCCCAGGAAGCAGCACTTAAGTACTTTTTATTGGGCGCATTTGCATCTGCATTCTTCCTATTTGGTTCAGCATTTATTTATGGCCAAGCCGGCAGTACTACTTTTGACGGAATCCGTAAATCAATTGTGGAATCAGGTGGAAGCGACCAATTTTTGCTAGTCGGTTTAGCTTTACTTACAGTTGGATTGCTATTTAAAGTATCGGCGGCTCCATTTCATGCTTGGACTCCAGATGTTTATCAAGGTTCACCAACTCCAGTGACCGCCTTTATGGCGGCTGTAACCAAAGTTGCTGCATTTGGTGCTGCTATTCGGATCTACTACTTTGCAGTTGGCGGTTTGGTTTGGAGTTGGCGCCCAATTTTGATTGCAATTTCAATTGCAACTATGGCGATCGGCACAGTTATTGCGATTGCGCAAAAAGATGTTAAGCGGGTGCTTGCATACTCTGCAATTGCGCACTCCGGTTTCTTATTAACTGGAATTATTGCTTTGAGTAAAGATGGCTTGAATGCGACTTTGATTTATTTGTTTACTTATGGCTTTACCACAATTGGAACTTTTGCAATTGTAACTTTGGTGCGGGACTCTGGTGGCGAAGTTAGTGATTTGAACCGCTGGGTAGGGCTAGGAAAGCGTTCACCACTAGTGGCTGGAACTTTCACGCTATTTTTACTAGGACTTGCTGGAATTCCACTTACAAGCGGTTTTGTTGGAAAGTTTGCGATTTTCTCCGCCGCGTATAAGAGTGGAAATATCTCAGTAGTTGTTGTTGGCGTGCTGGCTAGTGCAATTGCAGCCTTCTTTTATATCCGCATCATCGTAATGATGTACTTTAGCGATCCTGTTGAAGATGGCACTTCGGTGGTAATTCCATCACCGGTTACTGTTGCAACCATTGCAATTTGTGCGGTTGCTACTTTGGTTATGGGAATTTTCCCACAACCCGTTATCTCAGCGATAAATTCCCTTGCATTTTTTGCCGGTTAGTAAATGGCAACGCTTCCAGATCTAGCTCCTGAGATTGAGCAAGATCTGACCAGACGTTTAGATCTGGTAGAAAAATTACTTTTTGCTCACGTTGAAGGAAAATATCCATTTGTAAATGAAACATCCCGTCATCTAATTGTTGCGGGTGGCAAGCGATTGCGTCCGGTACTGACTTTGCTCGCTGCTAATTATGGAAATAGTGGCGAACGTCAAGTAATTGAAGCAGCGGTAGTTTGCGAATTAACTCACCTTGCAACGCTTTACCATGATGATGTTATGGATGAAGCGCCATTGCGCCGTGGAGTAGAAAGTGCCAATGAACGCTGGGGGAACGCTGTTGCAATCCTGACTGGTGATTATCTATTTGCAAAAGCCTCTGATCTACTTGCTGATTTAGGTCCCGAAGCGGTTCGACTTCAAGCGCGAACTTTTGAACGATTAGTTATTGGGCAGATCAGGGAGACTCAAGGTCCACAAAATGGTGCAGATCCATTAGAGCATTACATTTCAGTGATTGCCGATAAAACTGGTTCGCTATTCGGAACTAGTATTCGTTTCGGTGCTTTGTTATCAGGTGCTTCTCCACAAATAGTTGAAGCGCTCACCACCTTTGGAGAAGAGATCGGCCTAGCTTTCCAACTTGCTGATGATGTTATTGATATTGCCAGCCAAACAAATGAATCTGGCAAAACACCAGGAACTGATCTACGCGAAGGCGTCCCGACATTAGTGACTTTACTAGTGCAAAAAGCCAATCGCCCCGAGGATCAAGAGTTGATTAACTCCTTAGCAGGACCAATTTCAGATGAAAATGAAGTTGTAGAAGTGCTAAAAGCACTTAGATCTCATCCGGCACTAAATGAAGCACGGACTATTACGTTGCAATATGCGGAAAATTCTCGAAAATTACTTTCATCTCTACCAGTAAATGAAACTACTTCAGCGTTTTTAACTTTGTGCGATTCCTTGGTTACTCGCTCTTCCTGATTTCCATAAATCGCTACCTAAAAATATTAACGCTACCCAAATTGCGAAAAATCCAATCCAGCGCGCCAAGGGCATCGCTTCCCCATTAACGGTTACTCCAATTATGAACATGATTGTTGGTGTGATGTATTGCAATAACCCAACAACAGATAACGGTAAGCGCACTGTTGAGCCATTAAAAAAGAGTAGGGGAGCAACGGTCATAATTCCGGCCCCAGCCAAACCTAATGAGAGCCATAAACTTTGTCCGAAGACAGCATCACCGCTCACTTGCAAGATCGATAGATATGTAAGAGTTGGGAACATGGCAAACAAAGTTTCTACTGTCAATCCCTGAAGTGCAGTGACTGGCAATGATTTTTTGATGACACTATAAAGGCCCCACGAAACCGCTAATCCAATTGCAATCCACGGCAAATGTCCGAAATCAAAGGTGAGCGCTGCAACTCCGATCGCGGCCACCGAAACCGCAGCCCATTGAAGTGGGCGCATTTTTTCGCGCAGCATAAATACTCCAAAAGCAACGTTGACTAAAGGAGTGATGTAATAACCAAGAGATGCTTCAACCACTCGATTTACAGTCACAGACCAGATATAGATGGCCCAGTTAGCAGATAGCAAGCCAGAGGTCAGCGCAAGTAATGCCAGAGTGCGGGGATTCTTCAATGCTTTGAATGCACTGCGAAACTCTTTACGAAATGCAAGCGCGATAAAACAAACAAGTAGTGACCAGACTGCTCGGTGGGAAATTATCTCAAAAGCCTTTGTATTTCCCATTGCGCCCCAATAAAGTGGGAGCAATCCCCAAATTACATATGCAGCTACGCCGTAAACCAGCCCAGTGCGGTATCTAGTCAAGTTGTTAACGGAAGTTCGTAAATTGAGGTGCGAAATCTAGATCTTGGGCTTTAACAAATGCAATCGCTTCCTGAAGATCATCTTTGCTCTTAGAACTTACTCGCAATTCGTCCCCTTGGATTTGAGTCTTAATTGTTTTAGGACCGTCATCTCGTAAAGATTTTGCAAGTTTTTTAGCATGTTCTTGGGAGATACCTTCTTTAATCGGCACAACAATCTTGTAAATCTTTCCAGATAAAACTGGAAGACCTGGATCGATATGCTTTTGCGAGACTCCACGCTTAATCAATTTATCTTTGAAAACATCAAGAGCTGCTTTTGCCCGCTCTTCAGTCTGCGCTTCAATCAAAATCTTTTCGCCATCTTTTTCAATCTTTACGCCAGTATTTTTGAAATCAAATCGCGTAGTTAATTCACGATCGGCTTGATTCAAAGCATTATCAAGTTCCATGTAATCGACTTTAGAAACAATATCAAAACTAAAATCTGCCATCTTTACCCACCCAAATCAACTAGAAATTTATTGTCACATCCTCTCACGATTAGTCGGGTATTTGGCAAAAAAATTAGCCCGCATGGGTCGATGCGGGCTAATTTCCTCTTTACTTAGGGGGTAAAAGATTTACGCGTAGATTTTGCTCCAATCAGCGACGGTCAAAATGTAGAGCTGACCACCTTCGATTGAATCCGCCAAAGCGGTTTGCGCGGCTATATCGGTAATATCTGGCCGAGCAATTTTAGGTGCCACGTGGACTTGTGCATCGAGCATGTAGTACCTATTAGTGTCGGTTGCAGACTTCTTGTAAAGATCAGTGATTTCAATAATTCCACTGGATTCTTCATCGTTTGTCATGAATTCAGATCCACCTGGCTTGAAATATTTATCAACAAATTTCGCGATAATTCCAACTTTGCCATCGGAGATTCGGTAAGCAACAACACGTGCTACTGCATCATTAGCGCCTGGATCTTCCTGGATCAAAATATTCCCGGCAAGGTCTACGGTAATGTTGTCAGGCTTACTTAGATATGGAGCTTCTGAGCCATCCAAAAGCATCGTTAACTTAGCGCCTTTCAGCGGATCGTTGATATCAGTAAAACTTAACTTCCATAGAGCGCCACCGTCACGAGAAACTGTTGGCAATGCCGGGTTTGGAGCCGTTGCTAGTGGATCTTTATTTGATTCGGTAGTAACAAAGTAGTAATCATTTGGATTTTTTGGATCAAATGAGCCATCTTCGATACGAGCAAACTCCATACCTTTTGCGGTGACTTCGAAGCTTTGATCTGGACCACCCGCATTCCAATTTATTTCTTCAAATGTAACTGCTGTTGGAGCATTTTTGCCTGCGTACTTTCTCCAAATATTATCATTTGGAAGGCTAACTACTTTGTCAGCAGAGAGTACATATTTTTTGCCATTAGTGAATCCAGCACGCTCATACCAAGGTCCAGTTGCAGTTTTGGTTCCGATGTATAGAGATAGTTGACTATTTGTAGCACCACCATCTTCATTTCCAAGTACAACAGTTTTCAAACCTTTAGCAGTTGGGGCAAGTAAAAAGTTCTCCCATGAGGCTAATCCAAATGCCGGAATTTGCACCATATTTCCATCTTGATCCGTTGCAAAGCCGCGAGATTCATCGCCGCCTTCTTCGCCGGTGAAGTAAACAGCACCTTCATAACCATAAGTGGTATTAACGGTCTTCTTCTTTTTTCCAGTTCCGGTTGTTGTGCTAACGACATAGCTCAACTCACCAGGTTGTGAAATAGATGCTGAACAGAGTCTGTTAAGAATTCGCCCATGGTTAGGTGTTCCATACTGATCGGCTAAAGCTGAACCAGTTGGGGCGCCTGGAGTACTTCCCCAACTCTTTTTTGAGTAGTCGTACCAAGTTATAGTTTTGATGAAATCTTTTGCAGCGGTCACTTTTCCTGTAGCAAGGTCAAAAATAGTTTCGCTTACTGTCGCACCAGATGCCGTACCAGATGCCGTTTTACGAGCAGCAGCAACAGTATTTGAGGCGCTTAATTCGTGGTTGCTGTAAATCTTTAGGCTATTTCCAGATTTTAATACTCCCAAACCATCTGGGATTCCCATAACTTGGTATCCACCAATTTTGTCTCCAGCTGTTTGCAAAACTTGCAAAGTCGCACCAGCTGCAACACCTTCCATATAAACTGGAACATCGGCGGCAAAAGCAGGAGCTATATTTGTTGCAAAAGCCGCTACGGCAAATACTGCCGAGATCTTAATTTTTAAAGAGTTCACACTTCTCCTTAGTTAATGCCAACTTAATGGCTTTCTTGGGTGCATTGAAACCTCAGGAGATGTAATAGAGATTAAAAAGAAATGTAATTCAGTTGCCACTTCGGTGAATTTAAAGTTAAAGATTTTACTACCTTCTCTTTTGGAGTAATTGCGTTAAAGTTAAATCATGTCTTTACGGTTTAGGCGCTCGATACAGTTGATTCCTGGAGTTCGATTGAATTTCAGTAAAAGTGCTTTGGGATTATCTGTTGGTGTTCCAGGGGCACGAGTATCTGTTAATACAAAGGGCCAGGTTTATTCTTCAGTAGGATTACCTGGAACTGGTTTGTACAACGTTGAGCGGACTTCACTGAGAGGCACTAAATCTCAGCAAAGGGCTAAAGAATCACAAGCAGCAGAGATGGCAAGTGCAGCACAACTGCCAGCTCCAACTCCTGGGTTGATAGCAACTAAAAGAGAGCGCGCCTTTCACAAGTTTTTGGTTGTTGCATTTGATGAAGAAAACAAATGGCCAGATAAGAAAGTTATTAGGCAGACCCAATTACTGGCTCGGGAATTTCCGCTTTTGGAACTGCCGTGCTTAGCCATCGCCGCAATTCACGCGATGAGAAATGATGAATCTGTTACTGATGGTGAACTTTGGATGACCCAATTGTGGGAAAAACGCAAAGAATTATTTGAAAATTATATTGCAGATAAGTATTTCTCAAGGATGTATCCGCAAGTACAAATAACTCGAGGGATTTCAAGTCCGTACCCTTTTAATCTAACAGCACTCGGACTTCTGTATTCAGAAGTTTTGCAACAAAACGGGAAAATTCAAGAAGCCAAAGAAGTTGTGAAATCTTTAGTGCCAACTCCCTTTACTGCAATTTCTTTAGCAGAGTTAAACATCGATTTGAAATTGTACGATGAAGTTATTTCCGCAACAGAAGATATTGAAGTCGAAAGTGATACTTCTGGAATGCTCCAGATATTTCGTGGCGTCGCTTTCACATTACAAGGATTTAATGATGCTGCGATTGAAGTCTTTAAAACTGTTATTGCTAAACGCTCACTAAGTGAGGACGTACTTAATCGGGCATTGGTGGAGCGAGCCAAGTGCTACAAAGCGATGGGAAAAAAGGCTATGGCAATAAAGGATTTAGAGAAAATATTGGCTCGTGAAGGAGATTATCCAGAGATTAGAGAAATGATCGAAAATATCAAGCTTTAGTTTGTAAGTGAAAAATCTCACGTACCTCTTTGGCATCAACTAATCCTGCTGAGTTAAACTCCATATAAGGGTTCATGATTTCGCCCCACTTCGCATGAATATCAGAACGCCATAAACGATTCCATGATTCGAGATCATTGATTTCTGAGTACATAAAAAGAATCGGGTCACTTTCAAAGATAGTTATTTTTGCGATTCCTTGACGTTGAATTTCAGCAACCAATTCCGGCCAAACTTCATCATGATATTTTTTATACATCGCAAGACCACCTGGCTGAAGACGCATCATGAACGCTTTTCTAATCATTTTTTGTTCCCCTTAGTAAGTTATTGGTAAACCATACGGGGCGTGGCTGTACATGCGAATAGGGCGTTTTAGAGGGGGTTTTGAGCGCTCACAGCGGTGGTAATCTTGGCCCGCTCTCATCCCATGGCGGGTTGCCCGAGCGGCCAATGGGAGGGGACTGTAAATCCCCCGGCTCTGCCTTCGAAGGTTCAAATCCTTCACCCGCCACCAGTAAGTAAGCATATTTAGTTGTCTTCTTGAACTAAGTATCTCATCCTCCTTGGATTAATCAAGGAGGATATTTTTCTAATTCATACACATTTAATACACATCTGATGTCCAGCCCGACGCCTTAAGGGAAACTGATTCGCTCTCGTGCCGTGTTGCTTACGGGTTGGAGTGAACTCCCAGAACTTTAATTGCCTTGTGCTAGTTCAATAGATGAACTATCAGTAAAGGAAACAATGGAAAGAATAGATAAGACAACCGGAGAGATCCTTAATATCCCGCGAGGTGGGCTATACACGCCTCTTCCAGTACCAGCATACAAAGTTCTTGTTGCTGCCAAGAAACATATTGCTAAGGATGTTTTACTCTGCATCGTTAGTCATTTAGATAAGGGTGGAACCAAAGCGTTCCCTTCTTACACAACTATCGCCCGCGAAAGCGGGCATAGTAAGGGCTCCATAAAGCCTGCGTTAGATGTTCTGTATGAACTCGACTTTCTCAAAGTGCACCAGCAACCAGTTTGTATCAGAAAGAGAAACTTTTACTTCGTTCAAGAAGCCTGTTACGACCACAGCAAGATGAGCAAGAAGGCTCTTCAGTACCTCCCTGTCTTAATGGTCTGCCTTGCATGCGGCAAAGGAATGCACCAAGGTGAGTTCAAAAAGACGGACGATTTCATCGTCCATTGGGGCTGTAGTGGATTACCAAGGAAGCGTTAGCTGACTATCCAAACAACCACTATTACTAAGGATGTTTATTTGGTACTTACTTCCAGTACCTCTGGAAAGCCAGAGGAGCTGGTGCATCGCTAGAGCTTGCACCAGCTAAAGGTGTAGGGGTTGTGTAGGAGTAAAGCTAAAGACAAGGGGCGCTTAACTGCGCCCCTTGTCGGCTTAGAAATAAATAAGGTTGGGTCGCCTTCAGCGCCCAACCGAAACAGAAGCAGCTATTTCAATTTCAATAAGCTTGGACAAACTTGTTACAGAGATTGCATCAGCAGATAGTGTCTCTGTCCAGCCCCCGAAAGGCATGTCATCCTTTGCCAAGTAAGGAGGAATATCCATTTCTTTACGCAAGATTTTGAGAACCTGTTTTTCTATCGTTTGAATTTTACTTGAATCTTTAAAGTCCCATCTTTTTACTAGCACCCAGCCCTGCTTGCCGTGATGATAAAGACGATCAGCTAATTTTGTTTTAGCAGAATTAGCAATCCCGACTTTATGTGCATTTAATCCAGAGTGTGAAATTAAATAAACATACCCAGGCAAATTGGTTTTGATTCCACCCTTGGCGCAGTTTGGGCAACCAGTCCCCAAACTGATGCGCGAGGGAATGCTCTCCCAATTGTGTCCGCAGACATTACATAATGTCTGGTGCTTGTATTGAGCTCCTCGATAATTTCGATCGACAAGTGTTAAATCGCGTGATTTATAAATCTTATCCATTACTGAAATATGGAACCGTTGCTTATCCTGGCTCTTGACCGCACCACAAGGTCGGCAGGAGCCCATCTTCTTCGACATATTTGCTCGGACTAATCGATATGACGTGTTCACTTTTTTACCGCATGAATGGATGCAATCAATTCTTGACTCGGCATCCACGTAGTTCTGATCTGGCAGAGGGATTAAATCGTTTCGGATGAATAGAGCAAATGCTTTAGCTTGAGGCACTCTCTTACCGATTCCCCGAAGTTTGTTAGCGCAGTCCTCACATCCGAGTCCTTTACGCCCAGTTATTGAACCAAGCCTGGGATAGACAATTGATCCACATGTCAGGCACCTGGATTTCCATCTCGCATTTTGATTTTGATACGGCTCTAACGGTTCAACTTTTCCGATCTTTCTCATTGCCTCTAAGGCTGTGAATTCACTGGTTCGTCTCTTCTTTCCCGCTGCGGCTAGAGCACACGGTCTACAGCCACTACCTTTAAGCAGAACGGAAATACGAATATTACGAACCACTCCACATTTTAAACACTTGCATGCAACAGGAGTATTTGAATTTACGTATTCTCCAAGGAGCTTCATGTTTGACGAATCGAGTCTTGACCGAACCTCTTGCAAGTCCATGCGGTAGCGAAGACGACTTTCATTCACGGCGCACGGCTTGCAACCTCTACCAGTATCTCTTGATATAACTGCAAATATTGCATCAATTTCGTTGCCACATACTTCACACCGAACTCGCAGTTTCTTATCTGCACCGAGGTATTTACCAATCAAGATAAATTGTTTTGCTTTTAATACATCAGCAACAGCATCCGCAGAATTACGACGTTTCAATCCAGTTGTTACATGTCCGCAGCTTGAGCAACCACCGCTACCTTGCTGAATCTGGTTCAGTAATGGGTAAACAATAGTTCCACAAGGAATATGTTTGCACTTCCACTTTGTTAAAGCATTTGTATAGGGCTCGAGTGGCTTATAACCAGCCTGGATCATGACATTTCTTGCGTCTCGTTCACTTAACCTTAAAGACTTTGAAACCTTTTCGTATCGACATGGCTTGCAACCTATTTGTCCAATCTTTACTTTTTCGAGCATTGGATAGCAAATATTTCCGCATTTAATGTGAAGGCATTTGATTCGGACCTTTGAACCTTTGTATTCTTCTAATGGTTTTAAGCCAGCAGCCAACAACATCTCTTTAGCATCTTGATTACTGATTCGCTTTGCCACGACTAAAGATTAAACCTAATGGCTGACAAAAAAACATTATTGGTGAAAATTTTAGCCTTGATAGTGGGATAGAGGGGAGGGGGTGGGGTTAATAACCCTGGGGTGGAACACTTCTTGTGAGGGCAATCTTGCTTTAGCAATTTATCATTTCATTAATCAATTTCGGTACGGCTCAGTTCTTGATTGAGGCGAAACAGAATTTCGGTACCACCATGACTAGTTGGAAGTTCGGTTATTGAAATCTTAGTATCACCAGTAATTATTACTGTTCCAGAAAATCTACCAGCTTTGCAAACCAAGACAGGTTGTATGTATCGCATTCCATTCGGATACTTTGCACCAGAATCACTTCTATTCTTCATCACTTGAACAGTTTTACCCGCGGGCGTGCACCCTCCTGAAATCTTGATTCTTGTTCCCTTGTTTGAAACCAAGGGATTAGGACCACTTACATATTCAAATGTTTTAATCCAAGCCGCCCAACTTTTATCTGCGGGGAAAATCTTGGCGGTGATAACACCTTTAGGTTCTGAATTAGGACTTGCAAGGGTCTTGGCAGGACTTGGTTGGGGAGTCGGTGAATTTGTTGGTTTAGTGGTTGGTGCAGAAGCACTTCCTCCAGTTATTGTGAAGGAGCTCAGGAAAATATTATTTGGATTCCAGGGTTCTTTTCCAACAGTTACATTCAAACGCGGCACATAAACTCCCTTTGCAAGATTACCTAGATCAAAATAAAGAGTATCCCCCCATTTGCTGAGTTTGAATATTGAACGAAATTGTGGCGTTGCAGACCTTATGTCATTTGATCCAGAATAAAACTGAATCGTCACTGACCCTAAGTCTGTATCACATGCATCTTTAATTGTGACTACGTACTGTGGATTCAATGAAGATGCAGTAACAGAAGAGCTTGTTACTTGTACGCATTGCGCAAGATTGTTTGCTGCATTTGCATTTGTTGCATTCAACATTGCTAAGGCAATCAACGTGAGGCAGTACCTGACAATATTATGCTTGGTCAAATTCCCCCATTAATAATTCTATGACTGCTACGGCGTCTAACTTTCCTGTGGATTTGTATCCATTGAGGATTTCAAACTTTTCTTCCTTGGTGAGCTTCTGCCAAGCTTCAGACATTCCAGACTTGTTCATCCCATAGGAAGTTAGAGGGTCAGTTATTCCATTAAAGATGTAAAAACTAAAGGTAGCAATTTCCATTTTCCCCATATAAGTCCTTTTGTTACTTTCATTTTAGACTGAGGGATGCAATTCAATCAAGCATTTCCTATGAATTGTTATTGTTTAAAGCAAAATTAACTTTTTCTGCGGCATCTTTAAGTTGATCAATTGAGGTATGAACATAGATTCGTGAAGTAATTGCACTTGATGAGTGCCCCAAAACACGACTGATAGTCTCAATTCCGATTCCCTGGCTATACATCAAAGTTGCCGCAGTATGGCGTGCATCGTGTAAACGATGAGGCTCGATTCCACAAAGCTTGAGTGCTTTTTGCCATTCGTTGTAATCGATATGGGAAGACCTGGCAGCACCACTATCACCCGGGAATACTAAATTTAAGTTGACCCATTTATCGTTACAGGAAGTTTGCCACTTGCCAATCAAATTCTTATGAATTCGAAGAGACTCTAAAGTCTCTTCAGTAAGCACTAAAGTTCTATATGATCGATTTGTTTTAAGTCTAGTAAACGTTGCTTTGCCATTTATCATCTGAATCTGGGATGAAACAGTCAATGTGCCTGACTCGAAATCAATGTCTTGCCACCGTAAACCAAGAGCTTCCCCTTGTCTTAATCCACAGATGAGAGAGATATGTAATCGTGCTGAGAGAAATGTCCCCTGGTATGTCTTTAGCAATCTCCTTACCTCCTCTATCTTCAAAGGAGTTAATACTTTCCCCGCGCCTTGAGGGTTTCTTACTTTACGCACAGGGTTCACCGAGATTAAATTTGTATTTTCTGCCTCATCCAATGCAACAGCAAGCAGAGCTCTTGCTTGCTGTTGAGATCGAACACTCTGACCACCTGACCTCATATTTATTAATAGATTGGTGATCACTTGGGAGTCTAGTTTCCTCAATTCATGGTGACCGAGAAACGGGTTTATATGATGAACAGCAAGAGATCGATATCTTCGGTATGTTGAATATGCAATCTGATGTTGATGTGTTTCATCGAGCCAATGAAGTAAGAACTCTTCAACTTTCAATTTCGGATTTCCTGGAACTGAAGATTGGTCTTGAGGCAGTTTCGACAGTTTCGCCTTCGCCAGGCTCTTGGATTGCTGTGCAGTCTTTGCCATCGCGGTAACGACAGTTCCGCCCTGGCGGATGACGGTTCGGTAGGAAGATCCAACCTTGTATGTATGCCCTTGTCCATTTGCCTTACGTGCCATTGGGTACACCTTCCACATTTGCCAATGGCTTGTGCCACTGTGGAAGACCAGCTAACGAAGCTTTACTTTTAGAATTGATACACAATTCATACACATTGGTGGCGCGAAGTCGCCAATGTTGTAGCTGGAAGGGTTAACCAGGCTCAGAACGCCGAGCCTGGTAACTGGTTAGAGCCAATGGGAGGGGACTGTAAATCCCCCGGCTCTGCCTTCGAAGGTTCAAATCCTTCACCCGCCACCAGTTTCAACTTTTAACTTCCGCGTTATTGTTCTTAAGTGAGCAAAGTAATCGTTATTGGTGCTGGAGTAATCGGGTCATCCATTGCTTTAGAGCTCTCTCGTAATGGTGATGATGTCATCGTCATTGATAAAGGTGCAGGTGCAGGTCAAGGATCCACAAGTGCATCTAGTGCGATTATTCGGTTTAACTACTCAACTTTAGATTCAATTGCATTGGCCTGGGAGTCTTATCACTGCTGGAAGAAATGGCGTGAGCATTTAGGAGTTGAATTAACTTCATATTCACAACTTTTTGATGTAGGTGTTCTCATGCTCGATGCACCAGAGATTGCAAAAGAAAGAATTGCTGATTTATATACCCAGGCCAAAATTCCTTTTGAATTATGGGATAAAGAAACCTTAGCGATGAAGCTCCCGCATTTGGATCCAGGAAAGTACGGTCCTCCTAAATCTATTAGCGATGAAGGATTCTGGGAGGAGTCCAATGATTCTTTAGGTGCTCTCTTTACGCCACAAGGTGGTTATGTAAATGACCCGCTTTTAGCCGCAGAAAATTTGGCGGACGCTGCTCGTTCCCATGGAGCACAATTTAAATTTAAATCTGTTGTGACAAAAGTAATCCAAACAGGAAATCGAATTATTGGTGTGGAAATTAATGGATCAGAGAAGATCACAGCTGACGTTGTAGTGAATGCCTGTGGGCCGTGGTCGAGCGAGATCAACAAAATGGCTGGGGTTGGCAGTGAGTTCACCATCAGTGTGAGACCGATGCGACAGGAGGTTCATCAAGTAAATGCACCGTTGAATCTCTTACCTGGCCCCATCATGGGAGATCTAGATTTAGGGATCTACATGCGAGGTACGCCTAATGGTGGACTATTAGTTGGTGGCACTGAACCTGAGTGTGATCCACTCAAATGGGTTGATAACGTTGATAAAGTAAATATGAATAGAACGCAAGAAAGATTCGAAGCTCAAGTTACAAGGGCCGCACGACGTTTGCCAGCGTTGCAGATTCCTAATACAGCACTAGGAATTGTTGGAGTCTATGACGTCGCCTCTGATTGGACTCCAATTTATGATCGAACTGATCTTGATGGTTTTTATGTAGCAATAGGTACTAGTGGAAATCAATTTAAGAACGCTCCTATGGTTGGCAAAGTTATGACCCAACTCATTAGTGAAGTAAGTGGCGGACGTAACCATGATGTTGAGCCTGTGCGGGTGCACTGTGGACATACGGGAAATGAGATCAACATGGGAGCTTTTTCGCGTAAGCGCCGATTTAACTCTGAAAGTACTGGGACGGTGATGGGTTAAGTTTTTTGCTATCTGAACTACTTGACTGCTCCACTTGTAACACCTGAAATAATTCGACGTTGCGCGAAAATGAAGACGAGCAGCATCGGAAGCGTCATGAGAAGAATGTAAGAAAAGATCAAATTCCAATTCTGTAGGTACAGCCCGGAACTTGCGACTTGATATAAGTTCAATGGCAACGTATCGAGACGGCCGCCAACAACAAACAGTGCGTAGAAAACGTCGTTCCAGATAAATAATGAAACCAGAATTGTCGCGGTCGCAATGACCGGCCCGAGTAGAGGAAAGATGATTCGAAAGAAGACTCGCATCGGATTCGCGCCATCTACGCGGGCCGCCTCCTCAAGTTCTATGGGAATCGTTCGAATAAATCCCGTGATGAAAAAAATTACAGTGGACATATACATGCCGATGTACACACCGATTAATCCGAGCGGAGTACCTTGCAAGCCGATCTGTTTTAGCAAGAGCACAATCGGGACGATGGCAGGGGGAACAATCACGCCACTGATGCCGATCGTGTACGCGATCGAAAGGCCACGGGTTTTCCGCCGCGCTAACACCCAAGATGCCATGGCTCCAAGCAGCAGAACTCCAAAGACAGATGGAATCAATAGGAGAAGACTTCCAAGCGAAGCGATGCCCATATTGCCTTCGCTAAATGTGGTGGAAATATTTTTGCCTAATTCCCAGTGGCTTGGTAGCGCGAGGTTAGGTTGCCGCGCTTCAACTGCCGATTTACCAGCCGTGACAATGATGACCCAGAACGGCACACCAAGTGAAAAAATCATAGTGAGCAGAACTGCGAGTGGCTGGAAGATTCGCGAAGGGCGTTGTAGTGCGTTGGTTAGCATCAGATAGACCGAAGCTTCAGAATTTTTATCACAGGATTTGTTCTCTTTTGCGTAGAGACCAAATGAGTGGAAATGCCAGGACCATCACCATGACGAGAAGTACCAAACTCATGGCCGTTGCTTGCGCGAATAGCCCTTGACCAAAAGCTCTAACGATGTAGATATTAAGCAGCTCTGTTGTTCCACCGGGGCCGCCCTGAGTTGTTGCTTGAACGATGTCAAAACTATTCATCGAACCAAGCAACGAAGTTGCGACATTAAAAGTTATCGCTGGCGCGAGGAGTGGAAATCGAATCGTGCGAAGCGTTTGAAACCAGGAGGCACCATCGATGCGTGCTGCTTCGAGTACTTCACTATCGATCGTCTTGAGGCCGGCGAGAAAAATGAGCATCGCCAAACCCATCCATTTCCACGCGTGAATTACAGAGACGACAACTATTGTCCATGTAGTGCTATATAGCCATGGGATTTCGACAGGTCGACCCGCAAAAAAACTGAATATCGAGTTCACGGGCCCCTTTGGTTCTAATACTGCTTGAAAAACATAACCGACTGCTAAGGCCGACATGATGACCGGGATAAAAAAAGATGCCCTAGCAATTCGGTTAAGGAGCGTATCTCGTTCGAGTAAAAGTGCGAGAGCAAATCCGAAAAGATTCTGAAAAACTGCGACCAGAACTGCGTAAAGAATTGTGATGCGCAAGTCTGCCACGAGATTGCCACTTGAAAACAATTGAGTGAAATTACTAAACCCTGAAAAATTGACTTCTGTTTTAAAACTTGACCAGTCAGTGAACGAGTAGACGAAATTTAAAACCGTTGGCACAATGAAAAAAATTATTAAAAAGAAAAAAGCTGGAACAATAAACCAGATTGGATGAGTTGAGTGTGCTTTACTCGCCGCGTTAATTCGAGGTCTCTTCAGAAGTAATTTAACTTTGGCACCGGCATTCATTTGATCGTCCCCTGAAAATTGTAATGCTTGGCCTCATTCGAGATAGTTAAGTGGGCTTCATAAGAATAACTCTTACGAAGCCCACCCAACGCTTGCTTAGAAGCCTTTCGCGCCTTGGGCCTTTGCTAATTGCTCGAATTGCGTTTGCATTGCCTGTGCAACTTCTTCAATGGTCATCGTGCCATTGATCATGTTGCTGAGATAGACGTGAATGTCAGGAGTCGCAAGCGCCTGCGACTGTATTGCACCGACGGAATTTTTCAATCCGCTGGCGACCTGAATAAAGAGTTTCGGAACTGTAGATGGCGAAGGAACTTTTGGTTGAAGTGAGATGTAGCTCCGGTCATCGAGGAAGGCTGCGTAGCCTTGGCCCATCCAGTATGCAAGGAATTGCTTAGTGGCAGCTTCACGTTTGGCGTTACCAGTTTTGAATGCGACTATCGCATCAGTTTGGCCGGGAAGCGACAACGTCAAATTGCTAGTAGGCGAAATTCCGAAATAGCCAATCTTTGCGTCAAGAGTGGCTGCGTCACCAGCTTCTGCCAAAAGTGCTGGACCTAAAAAGCTTCCCTGATTTACCATCGCTACATCACCTTTTAATAGCGCTGTCGTCTGGGCTGCAAAGGTGCCGCTTTTGATATCGGAGTTATATAAACCTTGATCGATCAGAGCTTTATAAGTAGTCACTGCATTGATGAAGGTCGGGTCGGTGAATTTAGCCTCACGTGAGTTCAACTTTTGGTACCAACCTGATTTTGCAGCATCGCCGAGCAAGCTCTGCACCATGAATTGAGTTGGCCAAGCATCCTTGGCAGCGTCGTAAAACGGAGTAATGCCGGCGGCCTTCAACTTAACCGCAGCAGCAGTCATCTGGGTAAAGTTCTTTGGGAGAGTAGTGATACCAGCTTTAGCAAAGGCTTCCTTGTTGTAGAACATGCCAACTAGGTTTGGTGTACCGATCAAAGCGGCGTAACGAGTTGTACCAAGAAGGCCAAATACATCCCGAAGAGCAGGATCTACTGAACTGATCCAAGGGGCACCATTTAGCGAGAGCAAGTTAGCTTTCGCGTTGATGCTGGTGAGCCCAGATTTTGTTGGTGACCAAAAGGCGACATCTGGTTTGTCGCCAGTTGCGATCTTGGCCAGTACTGGAGATTCGTATGGATCTGGAATTGTGACAACTTTAATCTTTGCCCCAGTAACCCTCTCGAAGCTAGAAATAACTGACTTCGGAATTGCCAAAGACGCGGCTGCGCACCACATCGTGAGAGTGACGCCCTTCAGTTTGGCAGTCTGAGATGGCCAAGCGGGAGCCTGTGCGGAATGTGATGCTGGTGCTACAACGGTGCTGCCGATCAAAGTTAGCGCAACTAACGTCGAGAGCACGGCACCTTTCGAAGTTTTCTTCACCTAAATACCCCTAATCTCTATATTAAACGGGCGGCAGGCACGCGTCCGAGTGGAACATTTTTTATTTAGTTTGTCCGGTTTTATTCGGTTTTATTCGAGGACAAAGATTTTTTTGCCAACCCCATAACACAAGCGGAAACCAATCCCAATGTCAATATGTAGGAGTAATTAATTATTCGTTTTCGCAAGGCGCAATCGGTAGGCATAAGAGTCTCCCGTTAGTCGGTATATCTCCATGTGCAGAACTCACCACCCAACTGATAACATCCGACAAGTTATTCTGCCCACAGATTTTTTAGCAGTGGCGCTTTCAGATCAGTTGATAGAACCGGAGCCCGAGTGAGCACTGAAACTCCCCCCATCCCCACTCGACTAAACCACGCTGCGGTCGTAGCCCTCATTGGCCGCGACATCGTTAATGGCAAATATGCCGCAGGGGAGATCCTCCCCTTCGAGGAAGAGTTTGTTGAAAAACTTGACGTTGGGCGAGGTGTTATTCGAGAGGCCATTCGGGTGTTGGCGGCCAAAGGGTTGGTGGAAACCCGGCCTAAACGTGGAACACAGGTACTGCCAAGTTCCATGTGGCAACTACTAGATCCAGAAATTCTATTTTGGAGAATTGGGCAAGATTTTGATCCAAAATTTTTACGAGATCTGACAGACCTTCGATCCATGATTGAGCCAGCAGCCTGTGCACTCGCTGCTGAACGAGCCAGCGACCCCGAGCTCCAACTTATTGCCGCACTTACTAGAGAATTGAAATACGCGAAAGATGATGAACTTGCTTTTATTGAAGTAGACCTGAAATTCCACAGAACAATTATGCAATCTACCCACAATGACATATTGGTTCAGATTGGAGTCGCAATTGAATCAGTATTGCGGCTAAGTGTGGAAGTAACCGTGGGAATAGGACATGGAAGAAGAATTGAGGAGCATGAAAAAGTCGCGACTGCGATCTGCAATCGACAGGTTGGCAAAGCACGAAATGCCATGGCCGAGTTAATTGGATTAAATGTCCTGGACATCGCCTCGATTTTAGGACCAACATTTTCAAACTCTAAAAAATAAAGGTTTGCTTATTCTTGTTCAAGGAACCAGCATCATTTCCTCTAGTGGGGATTAAAAGCAGCGGATTATCTCGAACCGGCTTTTGCACGTGCTGCACGCGCTAAAAATAATGCAAAGACAAGAGTCAAAACGATTCCAGTATTTACACCCATCTCCATAAGTGCTCTGTTGAAATATTCTGTCGTCTTTGTCTCTTCCATTGTAAGAGATGCTCCGACAGTGAGGATGTGTCGAACCGCTGCAATAACCCCAATGATCAAGAAGTTATCTAATTGGAATATGCCATCCGTGAATCGCACAATTACAGTTCGCATAATTTCCAGAATAATTACCACGAAAAGTATGTCATTAATTCCTTGGATCATTCCCAAGGGGAAAAAGGGACGGGTTTCAATTAAGCGCTGCAAGGTATAGCCGGCGGCTAACAGTGAGATAACAAATAAAACTATTCCAAGAAAACCATGCAATACATCTTCTAATTTATCGATAAAAGTTACCGGAATTAAGGACTCATCGTTGGTAAGCAAACCTTTAACTGATTTGTACTTCACGTTAACTCCTTAAATGCTTTTTAGCGTTAACTAAGGGTAAATGCGGGTCTAGAGTCTCGCAATTTGAAATGATCGATCGTGATCCTTTACCTCCAAGGGCTTGCCTAAAAGCCCCGTGGGTGAGGATTTTAGACCCCCCTCCTGTTTCGAGGGCACAAATCCTTCAACCATCTTTCACCACTAACCTAATCGCGAACTTTCAAGTAGCCTTACTCACAAGTAGTCATTCTGATCCAGTGAAGAGGTAAGCCATGGTGAGCCTAAAAAAACTAGCCATCATCTCACTGACTGCAGGCCTGCTGATTTCATTGCAATCTCCCGCATTAGGCGATGTAGCTAAACCAATTGATGAACAGTGGAAGCGCACCGCAGCTTCAAAACCTGGTCAATATGGAATTTTAGTTCAGCAATCTTTAGAACTCTTACGATTTTCTTCTTATTTTATTTCACTAGATGGTAGTAAAGATAAGGTAGAAAGTGTTACCGCCTGTAAGTCTTTCACTGATCCACTTTGTGCAAAAACAGTAGTCCAGCAAATGAGTGCAAATTTGCAGCTTTGCAGTGAGAAAATTATAAGTGAATGTGTAACTTCGATGTCGGCTCGGAACGCAGCGGGCAAAGAGTTGAAAGTAAATTATGAAGGACCAATTGAAAGTTCCTTAATTTATGATTTTGCTGGTGATTCCACTAAGGGATTACCTACAGGTGGACCACCGTTAATTTTCTCAATACCTGAAGCTCCTCACGCAGGGGGAGACAAGTACATGTTAAAAGTTGAAATGCAAGGTAGTGGAAATGGATCAGTATTCAAGATTTGGCGAACTAGAGCGGGCATTTTTCCGGTCTCAATAACTTCAGGGAATTTTTTAGCTAGCAAAATCTCGATTGATACGCCAACATATACGTCTTTCGACATGATTGCTGGAAGTAGTATCGATCCTGTTTGCCAATTTGCTACAAATACAAAATGTTTAACAATTCAAACTTTTCCCGAAGGTATTGGTTTTGGTTTTAGTGCAAAATTTAAAAATCAATTAACAGGCTGGTGGCATGGAAGGTTTAGTACTCCTGAAATTACCAGTGAGATTAAAGATGGATTGATGAATTTTTCAGTTATTGCTAACCCAATAAAAGTTCCCACGGTATTTGGTTGGGTTGAAACTGCTTCATTGCCCGAAGATTTAAAACTTCGTTATTCCAAAACTCCAAGAAATGGCTCTGTTTATTTCGGGCTAAGAAATGGGGATTTGGCTCAGACTTCAATTTTAAGTGATGGAAACTCAGTCTTTACCGATGACACTTTGGCAGAGTTAAAAAGTTGGTTACCACTACTCGGAGACCGCGCTGCTGCGATGCCATCAGCTTGGGCTATCTCCACTATTGATGGTGACGCTAAGGGTGATGTTGAAAGATGTACAAAACTTGAAAGTGGCATTGCAGGCTTAGTAACGACAAATGCATCTATGTACTCATCTGGGCCGCCGGTTTTTAATACTGATACGCAATCTTTAGAGTACAAAGTTGCTGCGCCGCATTTAATTACTACAGGGGAAGTTCTGCTTGGAAGTTATGACTTAGTTATGAATTCACAAGTAGCTCGATGTATGTACGGTTTTTCTAAGGCGCCACTCAAAGCATCAATCTCAGTTGTAAGTACTTCTGAAAAAACAACAGTTGAGACTAGTGTTTTAAATGAAAGTAATGGGTTTATCAAGTTATCTGCTAATGGTTTTCAATACTCGCAACCAACAATTCAAGTTAAGTTAACTCAAGAGAAAGTTATTGAGCCGGTGGTGACAGCCACAACTGTTACTGAACCAGTTAAACAAGCAGTTGCTAAAATAGATGCAAAAAAGGCTGTAAAAACTATTACCTGCACTAAAGGCAAATTGACGCGAAAAGTTTCTGGTACTGCTCCAAAATGCCCGGCTGGTTACCGACCTAAATAAGTTAAGAAGTTGGCCAGTGAGCGTGACTCTTGACTAACGGGCAACTGGGGGGAAAGTTAGATCAGATCCGGGTCTGCCGGGAGGCCCCGGACACTCTCTCGCTTATGGTCGGTCGATCGCTCATGCCTTTTGCGGAGCTGCAATTCAACCTTTCGGATCGCCTCATCAAATGCGGCCAGGTCATTGAAGGCCGCAGCTTCGGCCCGCAGCAAAGGACCTGCACCATGCGAAGTGATAATGACGGTGTGCGAGCGTTTGCCTTGGCTTGGATTTCCTTCATGAATCACTTCAACTTCAATTCGATCGACTTTTACATGCAGCCGCTGCAAAGAGTTTATTTTTTCAGTGGCTATCTTTTTAAAATCTGCGGCGATCGTAGCTTTTCGAAGATGAAAGATAATTTCCAAATTAATCAGCCCTCCTTCAAGGAAGTTATCTCCAATGTAGCCCCCTATTGGCAGTTCCGTAATATCGAAAATTAGGGGAGATCAGGAATGTCGGCTATCTCTCATATATTGAGCCAAAAGCCGCTGACCTGCGGAAATACTTTTCCACAGGTTAATTTTAGGGAAACTCACAGAGAAAAAAGGCCATTTAGATTTGACCGCTAAGGGGCATAGTTTGGGATGGTAGAGCCTTCCCCCCCACTAAATCGCCATGAAAATTGGCGGCTAGACCAGGGCGTTGTCCGGCAAAGGTCGGATATCGAGAAGCAGACCGAGCAATTAGGAAGCAGGAGGTGTGAAAGATGCGCAGCAATGTTGCCCGCGGATTAGTTTTTGCACTTTTGCCGACCCTCCTATTCACTGCTCCAGCAATTGGTGATGAAAGTTCACCTACCCAAGTTTTAACTAATGCATCTTCCTCGGAGTTAATCGCTCCATCTGCAAATTTAAATGTCGAGCCAGGTGACTTAACGGGTTCTTCCGAACTGACCCAGGTTGCAGTCGAACAGCTTCCGGCCCCAGCCTTGCTAATTTTGGCTGAAGTGATGAGCGCTAGCCGACTTTCGGCCTTCACTATCGCAAGTGCTGCCAACACCTTGAGCCTGGTCGAAAAGGCCAAGAGCCCGAATGGAGCTCGGGCCGTGGCCGAGGTCATGGCTAAAGCTAAATATGGGTGGGGTACAGCTCAATTCTCTTGTCTAAACCGACTCTGGACCCGCGAGAGTATGTGGAATTACCGCTCTCGGAACAAACAGTCAGGGGCGCATGGAATTCCGCAGGCTCTTCCCGCCACAAAGTACGAAACGATCGGGTCAGATTGGCGCACCAACCCAATTACCCAAATGAATTGGGGATTGAAGTACATCAAGGTCCGTTATCAAACCCCATGCAAAGCCTTAAATATTTTTTATCGTAAAAATTGGTATTAGCACAAAACTTCAGAGCGAAAATTATTCGGGACGTTTGCCAATTGAAACTGTAGTTTGACGTTCAGCGAAGAAATCATTTCCTTTATTATCAACAACAATAAATGCTGGAAAATCTGCAATCTCAATTTTCCAAATAGCTTCCATTCCTAAATCTTCATAATCAAGAACTTCAACTTTCTTAATGCAATCTTGGGCCAACCTTGCTGCCGGACCACCAATGGATCCTAAATAAAATCCACCATAAGTTTTGCAAGCATTTGTGACTGCGGCTGATCGATTGCCTTTTGCCAACATAATCATGGAGCCACCTGCTGCTTGAAATTGGGCGACGTATGAATCCATGCGCCCGGCAGTGGTTGGGCCAAAAGAGCCAGATGCAAAACCTTCAGGAGTCTTGGCTGGACCTGCGTAATAGACTGCGTTATTGAGAATGTAATCAGGAAGTGGCTTACCGGAATCCAGCAACTCTTTTAATTTTGCGTGAGCCAAGTCGCGTGCGACAACTAAGGTGCCACTTAGTGAAAGTCGAGTTTTAACTGGATATTTTGAAAGTTCAGCAAGAACTTCCTTCATTGGTCGATCTAGATTTATCTTTACTACGTCATCATCAAGATGTTGGTCAGTCGTTTCTGGCAAAAACCTTGCTGGATCTCGCTCTAACTTCTCAATAAAAATGCCCTCTTTGTTGATTTTTGCCAACGCTTGGCGATCTGCAGAACAGGAAACCGCAATAGCAATTGGAAGTGATGCACCATGGCGAGGCAAACGCACGACACGGACATCGTGGCAGAAGTATTTGCCTCCGAATTGGGCGCCAATACCAATTCTGGTGGTGAGATCAAGAACTTGAGCCTCTAATTCAATATCTCTAAAGGCATGTCCAGTTTTAGCATCACCTTGCAATGGAAGTGAGTCTAAATATTTAGTACTTGCTAACTTAGCGGTCTTCACAGTGTGCTCGGCACTAGTTCCACCAATAACAATTGCTAAATGGTAAGGAGGGCAAGCTGAGGTTCCGAGAGAAACTAATTTATCTTCTAACCAATTCATAAATGATGTTGGATTCAGAATCGCTTTAGTCTCTTGGTACAAAAATGATTTATTTGCGCTTCCGCCACCTTTGGCTATGAAGAGAAATTGATACTCATCTGGGTGCAAAGTATCTGCACCAATTTCAATTTGGGCCGGTAAATTTGAACCAGTATTTTTCTCTTCCCATACAGTGACAGGTGCCAGTTGTGAGTAGCGCAAATTTAGTTTTGTGTAAGCATTGAATACTCCTCGGGAGATTGAAATCTCATCCCGTTCAGTTGTTAAAACTTGTTGACCTTTCTTTCCCATGACAAGCGCAGTTCCGGTGTCTTGGCACATAGGCAAAATTCCACCGGCAGAAATATTTGCATTTTTTAACAAATCTAATGCGACGAAACGATCATTGGCAGAGGCATCTTTATCATCAATAATATTTCTAAGTTGTTGCAAGTGGGCTGGACGCAAGTAGTGATTAATATCGTGGATTGCTTCTTCGGTAAGTTTTGTTATTGCTTCTGGTGAAACTGTAATAAAGGTACGGCCTGCAGCTTCGACAACTTCAATGCCTTCTTTGCCAAGAAACCGATATTCACTTTCATCTGGCCCAATCGGTAGCAGGTCTGAGTAATGAAATTCGGGAGCCATGTGTATAAGAATACGCTCTTTTTAGCGGCCTCACCTGCTGCTAATTACTCGCCTCATCTAATCTTTTCTTGGCGGTTTCGAGCCAGGTGTTACAGATTTTTGCTAGTTGCTCGCCACGTTCCCACAAAGCAAGTGATTCCTCTAGTGAGGTACCACCAGCTTCAAGTTCGGCAACTACCTTCGCAAGTTCATCGCGAGCAGCCTCATAATTTAATTCTTTAGCAACTTTCTTCTCAGCCATTACTTCCCTTTCTTATTCGTTTGGTTCTCACTTGCAGATTTACTTTGATCTTGCTTAGTTATTTGTGCACCAATTTCACCTTTTGCTAAACGAAGATGTACCAATTCGCCAACCTTCACATCATTTGGGCTGCGTACTAAATCGCCATTACCCTTTTGAATAACTGCATAACCTCGATCAAGAGTGGATTGTGGAGATAGGGAACGGACTCGCGCTCGTACCTCTTTGAGTTCAGTCCGAGCCTCTTGCAAAATCGCTTTAAAGGATTTTCGGGAGCGATTTAATAATTGAATAGTCACTTCGGCTCTCGTGCTGATTAACACTTGCGGATCTTTTAAAACTGGCCGCGAAGAAAGTGCAGAAATTTTCTGAATCTCTAAATCAATTATCGAATTAATTCGCTTATTTAATCTCTGTGTTAGCAAATGGGTACGTTCCGCCTCTTCATCAAGGCTAGGTACAACTCTTTTTGCTGCATCAGTCGGAGTTGATGCGCGGAAATCAGCAACAAGATCCAATAATGGGCAATCTTGTTCATGGCCAATTGCACT
>Ga0214919_10000528_pt1 | contig 64809 bp, 39 predicted proteins | sample LL1503_MetaG_FD_177994 | JGI IMG/M metagenome (GOLD analysis project Ga0214919, IMG submission 177994) | Freshwater microbial communities from Lake Lanier, Atlanta, Georgia, United States - LL-1503 | ecosystem: Environmental > Aquatic > Freshwater > Lake | place: USA: Georgia | collected... | reverse complement strand
TAAATAAGTCTAGAAGTATAAAATATATAAAGTTTGTAAATATATAAAAGTTATAAAATATAAATAAGTCTAGAAGTATAAAATATATAAAGTTTGTAAATATATAAAAGTTATAAAATATAAATAAGTCTAGAAGTATAAAATATATAAAATTTGTAAATATATAAAAGTTATAAAATATAAATAAGTCTAGAAGTATAAAATATATAAAATTTGTAAATATATAAAAGTTATAAAATATAAATAAGTCTAGAAGTATAAAATATAAATAAGTCTAGAAGTATAAAATATATTAAATATTATCTTACGTGACTTTATGAAATGTAAAAACTGTAATATTTATATGTAAAAATAATAAACACATATTATTGGAACGAACTTAATATAATGGTAAATATAAAAAAGAGGTTACAAATGAATATGTTATTTTATTTATATATATATCATTAATATAACGACACGAATTTTTTGAGTGTATTATTACTTAATATGTATATAAAATATGCAAAAATAAATAAAATCACGTGAAAAATGAGAGAGGAAGGTTTTGAAAAAAATTATAAAAATTTTAAAATAAAATTATTGAATTTTACAAAATATAAATAAGTCTAGAAATATAAAATATATAAGTTTTTACGTGACTTTATGCAATGTAAAACTGTTATATTTAAATGAAAAAAAAATAAATGAATATTGTTGTCACGAACTACATGAAATGAAATATGTATAAAAGAGGTTATAAATAAATATATTAATTTTATTTTATATATATTATTTATAAAATTCACGAATTTTTTGAGTGTATTAATGATTAATATGTATTATAAATGTTATAAATATACGTAAATCACGTAAAAAATGAGAGAGGAAGGTTTTATAAAAAAATTTAAAAAATTTGAAAATAAAATTATTGAATTTTGTAAAAAATATAAAGTTATAAAATTGCAGAATTATTGTCAATCGTAAATAAATTTTATTGAGTATAAAAGTTAAAAATATATAGTAATCATAAATAAAATTTGAATAATTGTTGTTGTATGTATATTTATGTATATGTGTACGCAAAACTATATAAATTGCAGATATTTGTCTAAGAGCGGGAGGTTTTGAAAAAAAATATTATCTTTTCATCATTTTATTTTTAATATTTTATAAAATTTCGTAAAACATTATAAATATTATTCTAGATACATTCTAGATACATAAGTTAATAATAAATATTAAAATAAATAATAAAAAACAATAAATAATATACCAAAGATGAATAGAGTACAACAAATGGAGAAAATACAAAATGAAGCTCTAGAGTTATTTAAAAAGAAAAATGCAGATTATGGAGATGCATTTGCAAAATTTGGTCTTATAGGAATACTTATGAGGATTGAAGATAAGATTCAAAGATCTTTGTCAATTACTAAAAATGGAGTAAATTTAGTAGATGATGAAAAAATTAGAGATACACTTCTAGACTTACATAACTATTCTGCTATGGGTTTAATATTGTTAGATGAAAATATGCATTGATGATATGCATAGATGATATGAATTGATATATTTATTATTATTTTTTATTTTTATTTTATATAATTATGTTTACTTTTATTATAACATAAAAAATTGAAAAATTATAATTATAAATAAATAGTAAATATTATAATATAAATATATTTAAGTATCTAGATACATATTATAAATAACTTATAAATAACTTATAAATAACTTATAAATAACTTATAAAAAATGGCATCTAAAGCAAGTTCAACTGGTCGTATTACTAAAGCTCTTATTGCAAAATTAGAATCTAAACCTCATGAAGAAGGATTATCTATTGATATTTCTCTTCTAGAAAAAGTTCTTTTACAAGCTAAAGAAGCATACTATAATACTGACAAACCATTATTTACTGATGCATCTTATGATATTTTAGAAAACATATTACTGGAACGAAAACCAGAATCTGCATTATTTAAACTTACCGGAGCTAAAATTGACGACTCACATGATAAAGTTAAACTTAAATATTATCTAGGTAGTATTAATAAAGTTAAGCCAGGAGAGAAAGTTCTCACTAAATGGTTAAAAGAGCACCCAGGTTCTATACTTATATCTGAAAAATTAGATGGTCTTAGTTGTCTATTGATTATCGAAAAGGATGAATCTAGTAAATATAAAATGTTTTTGTATAAACACGGAGATGGTTATGAAGGTCAGGAAATTACACAACTTCTAGAAAAAGGCATAAATATTAGTAATAATGGTAAATTAAACAATAAAGAAATTGATAAATTATTTAGTCAGGATAATAATCAGACTAACCAAATTGCCATTCGTGGTGAAATTATTATGACCAAAGAAATGTTTAATAAGAAATATAGTAAATTATATCCTAAGGCACGGAGTCTTATCGCCGGCATAGTAAATAGTAAAAATCCGGATCCTAATATCGTTAAAGATATGGAACTCGACTTCTATGAATATATAGCTCCAGGAAATCTTAAATATGAAGACCAATTTAAAATGCTTGAAAAAATGGGAGTCAATGTCGCTAGATATACTATATATGATTCAGTTATTGAAAGCCAGCTTCCAGAATTATTGATTGATTATAAAAAACAAAGTAAATATGAAATCGATGGTATCATCTTAAGTGATAATACTAAACCTCATAATAGAGTTACTAGTGGAAATCCTTCGTATGCAGTGGCATTTAAAATGCCCCTAGACGAACAAATGGCAAATACAACTGTATTAAATGTGGAATATAATATTTCAAAACATGGGGCATTAAACCCCCGAATAATGTATAAACCAATCGTAATTGGTGGCGATACACATCAATATACATCTGGTTTCAACTTGCGATATATCATTGATAATAAACTGGGTCCCGGAGCAGAAATCCAAATTATTAAAAGTGGGGATGTGATTCCCTATATATATACTATAATTAAATCTGCCAAAGAAGCACAAATGCCTCCTAGTGATATTAAATGGCATTGGAATGAAACTGAAGTTGATGCAATTGTAGATAATCTTGAAGACAATGAAGATGTTAATACTAAGCGTATTATATCATTCTTTGAGGTAATGAAAATTGCCGGAGTTGGTGAAGGAGTTGTCAAAAAATTGGTGAATGCCGGTTATAATGAAGTTAAGATGATTTTACAATTGACGCCTGATGTAATTGCTGCAATCGATGGTTTTCAACTTAAAAGTGCCACCAATGTTTATAATTCAATTCATAAAGTCATTGATACAGAACAACCAATTGAACGCTATATGATGGCAAGTAATGTATTTGGATTAGGTCTAGGAGAGAAAAAATTTAAATTAATCATAGATACTTTACCCAATTTTCTTGAAAGATGGAAAAAAGGAGAAATCAATAAGAAAAATATAATGAAAATTGATGGTTTTAGTGATAAAACTGCAGATATATTTATTTCTGGAATGCCTAAATTTCTAGAATGGTTAGATATGCATAAAATGATAAAAATAGTAAATCGTGCAACCAGATTTATTTCTGAATTAAAATATAATAAATATGCAAATATGGTTGTAGTTTTTACAGGTGTGAGAAATGCAGACATGGAAAAGGCAATCGTTGACGGAGGAGGATCTATTGGTTCGGGTATCACTGGTAAAACTACTATTGTAGTTGCTAAAGATGCTTCTGATTCTAGCAGTAAATTAAACGCTGCACGCGAAAAAGGTATTCCTATTATGAATATTGAAGATTTTGGAAAAAAATATGAATTGTAATAAATATGAATTGTAAGAATTATGAATGATGAAAATGAATGATGAAAATGAATGATGAAAATGAATAAAAATATAAATAAGAAAAAAAAAATAAACTTTTATTTTTTTATTAGTAGAAGGTAAAATTTAACTTCTCAAGAACAAATTTGTAATCTTCATAAAAGCATCGATAAAACCACCATTTGCCGGTGCGTTTGTGAAGATAAAACACACCTTCATCATTCATTCCATCTGTATCCAAATGTATATAGACAACACTATATTTTTTGGATTCACCAATGAACCCAGCATTTGAATTTTCCAAAAACTTCTTGCCTTCAGTACCTGACATAGTAGGAAACAACATTTTCAAAATTATAAATTTGCAAATAAGAAAATAATTTCTTTTGGTTTTGTTTTATATATTTAGATATTTAACTTAGATTAATTCAATTTTTATCATATTTTATGAAAATTTCTATTTTCATATCTAGTATGTTGCTAATTTATCATCATATAAGTTTAATGGTGTAAATGATTCCGTACTATGATAAATATATGGAGCATAAACATTAGAAGTACCATCAAAATTTTTTTGATATAAATTTGTTTGTGGATTTTTATCAGAACCATTACTTTTATTCGTAATTTTATAACCATACGTCGTCATTGGTATAGTTGTACTTGTAGAAGTATTCCCTTTTGTTGTAATTGTATTTCCTTGGGTAGATACAGTATTTCCTTGGGTAGATACAGTATTTCCTTGGGTAGATACAGTATTTCCTTGGGTAGATACAGTATTTCCCTGTGTCGCAGCTGTGTTACCCTGTGTCGCAGCTGTGTTTCCCTGGGTTCCAGTTGTGTTTCCCTGGGTTCCAGTTGTGTTTCCCTGGGTTCCAGTTGTGTTTCCCTGTGTTGCAGTTGTGTTACCCTGAGTTCCAGTTGTGTTTCCCTGGGTTCCAGTTGTGTTTCCCTGTGTTGCAGTTGTGTTACCCTGAGTTGCAGCTTTGTTACCCTGTGTTGCAGCTTTGTTACCCTGGGTTGCAGTTGTGTTTCCTTGAGTTGCAGTTGTGTTTCCTTGGGTTGCATCAAAATTTTCTCGAGTATTCTTCACATATTTCATATAAAAAATTAATATTATTAATATTATTACTAAAATAATAAATAATTTAACCATAAAATCAGTTTTTTTATCTTTTTTATCTTTAATAGAAGACATTTTTTAAATATATTTTATACTATTATTTACTATTATTTACAAATATTAAATTATATATAAAATGCAAAAATAAAATATAAAATTCAAAAAAAATAAAATATAAAATATAAAATATATAATCATAATATAAACATACAATTATAATAAAATACAATTATAATAAATTATAAATACAATTATAATAAATTACAATAGAATATAATATAGTATAATACAAGAAATGTCAACAGATAAATATTTCAAATTAACAAATAATCCTACTAATAATTATACATTTTTACCAATCTATAATCATAAATATTATGAATTTTATAAGAAACAACTATCTACTTTTTGGACTGTAGAAGAAGTTGATCTGAGTAAAGACCGAGAACAATTTTTAACTAAATTAAGTGATACCGAGCGCAATTTTGTCAAGAATATACTTGCATTTTTTGCGGCGAGTGATGGTATTGTAGCCGAAAATCTAGACCTCAATTTCATAGAGGAAATTAGCTATAAGGAAGTGCGAACTTGTCTTCGTTTTCAATCTATGATGGAAGATATCCATAGTGAAATGTACAGTCGACTCATTGACGTTTTAATCCATGATTCTGAAGAAAAGACACGTATTTTCAATGCTATTACAACTATTCCTTGTATTAAACAAAAATCCGATTGGGCACGAAAATGGACTCGGGGAGAAGATTCCAGTCTTCCAATGAGGCTAATTGCTTTTGCTTGTGTAGAAGGCATCCACTTCAGTGGCTCATTTTGTGCTATCTATTGGCTAAAGAAGAGGAATCTAATGCCCGGATTAACCATTAGTAATGAATTTATTGCCAGGGATGAAGGTTGCCATACCGAAACATCGGTGGCTCTTTATAATGATTTGAAAGCTGAAATGCGATTAGATGAAAAAGTGGTGAAAACTATAATTGAAGAAGCCGTGGAAATTGAGACTATATTTATTACGGATAGCATTAGTTGTGCCATGTTAGGGATGAATGTGGCAATGATGAAGCAATATGTGCGATTTGTAGGTGACCGCTTAATGATTCAATTGGGGTATGATAAGATATACAATGTAGCAAACCCTTTTGACTTTATGGAAAATATAAGTGTTGAAAATAAAACAAATTTCTTCGAAGATAGGGTTAGCAACTATAGCAAAGCCGGGGTGGGTGGAGCTGAAGGTGATAAAGAGTTTGATTTGGAAGCGGAGTTTTAAGAGTTGTGGATTGGATCGGATTAGATTGATTTATTTTTTAAATTTTGTTTTTTTTTTTTTATTGATTTTTATTTTTTTTTATTAATTTTTATTAATTTTTATTTTTTTATAGTTTTCAAAAAAAAAAATAAAAAATATCTAATCAATGCCATTTTTTCTATTAAAATGACCGTGAATCAATTTAAGCCAATGTTCTAATCTTTGAGCGTATGTCCCAAATATAATTGGCATAATATTGGTGATACACTATCCACCAGTTGCCCCACTATGTGAATCGTCGGGGTCAGTTAAATACATTAGATGTTTATTTTCAAATATATAACTGCTAAATTTATCTCTAATTTTAATACATTTATCATGATTTAGTAGAGAATATAATATATATATATCATCTTCTTCTAATATAGATTTTTTAAATATTCGCCTTTCATCATATTTTAATGAGAAATAATATTCAATAAATCCGGTAATACATTTATTGAGATAAATAAAATATTTGCCTCTTTCACTATCTTTTTGATTGAAAATTCTATTGAAAAGACATATATTAGATACATCAACTAAATCTTCTGGATCTACATCTAATTCATTTATTTCTACATTAAGTATCTCTAGAGTTTGTCTATTTCTTTTAGTTATTTCTGGAAATATATACATATTTTTATATTTTTCTATTATCATATAATGCAATTCAAAAGGCAAATGTTGTAGTCTTTGTGACAAAGTTAGTTCTGATGAATTCATTTTTGTGTTTTTGTATTTTATTTTGTAATTTGTATTTTTGTAATGATATTAATTTTATTGTAATTTTTAAATCAATTTTTAATTTTGTAAAATATTTATATCATATTTGGTTTTATTAAAATGCTCTTCCTCTATAGTACCCTTTGTTATAAATCGTAATATCTTCGTACTTTTCTGTTGTCCCAGTCTCACAACACGTCCAATTATCTGGGATTCCATTGCCTTTACTTTTTCTATATTATCATATAAAACATCTATTATTATTAAATGATTACAAACCACTAAATTTGCGCCCGAATTTGCGTTTTCTGCACTCAACATAATAACACGATAAGAATCATCTGTTTTAAATTTATTAATATTTCTATTAAGAACATAATTATTACCACTGCAATGTACAAATTTAATTTTAAATTCTTCTAAAGTCACCCCGATAAGTGACAACATTTTTGAATATTGACTAAAAATTATTACCCTATTTTCTTTATTTTCGAATATTGTATTAAGACATTTGACCATCTCATACATTTTTGACCCATATTTGTTGATGCAGATGTTTTTCCAATCTGCACCCAATTTTTGCTCAATTTCGGTCAAATCTTTATTATCTTTATTATCTACAATAATTTTATCTTTTTCTTCTTTATCACCTTCTAAATCTTGCTTATTCTTTGTAGCATTTATATTTGCAACAGTAGTGATATTCACTGTATTACAATTTAGAGGGCTTCGGCATTCCGGGCAGGTGAAATTCGACTTTAAATCATTTGACATCTTTTTAGTACAATCCAGACAGAAAATATGGCGACAAGGTGTAACCACTACATTAGTTAAGTCTTCAAAACAAATTATACACGGGTCACTAGTTTTCTCCTTCAGAAATTCATTGTTAGAAAATAGGGCAATTTGATTGTTAATGCGCTTATTATCATTTGCAATGGTTTCCAATTGCTTTTGTTTTTTAGAAATATCTTCTTGTATTTTAATTTCACCCAGTTTTGAACCATATTCGGCACACTTATAATAAATACTATTAGTATTCCAATTAATTTTCCAGATACGAAATAGATGTTCTTTTATCATATTAATATTATCCATAAATGTAGGAATTATATTCGAAGGTTCTTTCCATAGTTCGAAAACATTCATTATATTATAAAATATTTCGCATTGTGATTTAACAATTGGTCTTTCTAAATCTCCAAATTTATCATATAATTCCTGAAGAATTTCTGGATCAATTATATTATCAACACCCATATCTGCTAAATTCCTGAAATAATTATCAACATAATTAGAAATTTTATTCCAATCTAGAATATGTAAATTTTGTTGTTCTATCATTTGGTCTATTCGCAGTTTATTTTGTTCTAATAGTTTTAATTGTTGATTAAATTTAGTAATCATATTTGCATTTAATTGTTCTAATGTTAAAGCCTCCGTAGCAACGATTTCATTATTATTATCGAGATCATATCCCTCATTAATTAAAATATTGGTACACATCAGAAATAATCGTCGAATGCGTACAGCTTCGGTAAAGTGTCTGCTGCATCTAATCGTATTGTAAATATTACGCTCAATATTGGTTTGTTCTACGTAGATAATTTCTTCTGTAAAGATAGGGATATTGAGTAATGTTTTAACGTCTTTTTTCATTGTTTTTTTTAAAACAGTATCTAATAGAGAATCCATATTATCTTTGGAAATACCTACAATGTCACTAAGAAAACGAATTTTCTCTATTTTTGCAAATAGGGACTCTTCATAATTTTTCTTGGTTAAGAATTCTAATATACCCATAAGATTATCAATACCATTTTGAGTGGGGGTACCGGTCATAGCCCATTTGTAGTTAGAATTAATTACACAAAGGTTTTCAAATAAGAATTGGTCTTCGGTATGTATTCTCATACCACTGGAACCATTGATAAATTTTTTTAATGATGTAGAAAACAATTTTACTACTGGGATTAAGTTTTCATGGGCTTCATCTAGAATTACGCGATTCCATTTAATTTTAAATATATTAAATTTATCTGTTAATCGGCAAATTTGAGGAGGACCGGAATAAAAGGTTTTAATCTTATTAATTTTATTTATATTACATTCTCTTTTAGTTTCTCCATTAATATGGGGTTTTAAGTGGTTATATTGATTATGGCAAATATAATTTAGATAATTTTCATTACTTAATAAATTAATCGATACAATATATATATCTGCGAAAGAAAGGAACCCAGATTCTTTTTCAAAGGAGGTTCGAAAGGAACCTTGGTTCCTTTCTTCAATATATTTATTAACAAAATCATATTTATCTGTAAGGGACTCGGTTTCATTTTGCTCCATCCTTTCATTTTCAATTACACTATTACCATCTATCATATCTGCATCTTCATCATCGCCATTAATTATATTTTCTAATGTATTTTCAATTGGCTTTTCAATTGGTATTTCTACTTTAGTCTTTAAAATATTTTTATCATTTTGTTTCTTAGCATTTTTCATTAATTTTTCAATAATTTTTTGTTCTTTTTTCATTTTATTTATTTGTATTCTAGATAGTTTAATATTTTCTGTAGCCTCTGTTGTATCTTTTGTATCTTCATCCACTTCTTCACCATCATTAATTTTAATATCATTATCAATATCAATCTTATTGGATGGATTTATTAGGGATGCAGCATTAGATACATCTGTAGAAGGAACTATATTAGGAACAGCTATTTTTTTATTAGATTCTTTTAAAATAATTTTACCATTTTTTGCTGTAGATTTAGCTGTAGATTTAGCTTTGCTATTAGTTTTCTCCTTATTTAATTTACTTTTCCTTTGTTTTTCATAAAATTCGTGTAATTCTTTTTCTAGTAATTTAATTGAAGAAATACCTACTAAAACTTTAGCTCTCAAATTAAATTTATCTTTCACATATTTAACAATTTCAGTTTCCCATTGTGAAGTTAATCTACTAGGGACAATAATTAAATTATTATATTCAAATGCATTATCTAATGGATCTTCAAAATCAAAGGTATTATCATCGTTGGTATCATCAGTATCATCAGTATCATTAATATTATTATCTATTTTCATATCCTTAAATTTATTCATAAGACTCTCCATTTTGGTCTGATATGTAGCATATTTTTCCATATCATCTTTCATTTTCACTACTAAATGTGTAATTATAGATAAAGTCTTACCAAGACCAACTTCATCACAAATAGCCCCTCCGCACATTTGTATTGGTTTTGAATGTTGTCTAATATATTCGTCGTGTGGTAAAATATTTTTAATTATATCAAAATCATAATCATAATTACTCATATGGCGATAGTTTTCAGCATTTAATATTGATGTTATACTAGCATATTGTGCGATAGTTGCATCTCCGCGTATATCAATTATACTTTTTTTACCATTGTGCGATATCATATAATTCTTAAGTACTGCCTCTGGACAATGTGCTCTCAAATTATGCAAGTAAATCTTAATATCTTCAATGTGGTCGTAATTAACTTCAAAATCTCCAACAAAACTATTTACCGTTAATTTATTTGCATCAATATTGTCTTCAGTTTTTAACATCCATAATACATTATTTTTTTGATATTCAAATAATTTAAGGGCTATATTATCTTCTAGAAATTTATCAAATTTACTCAATGCTGGAGAATCTGCAATGTTACAAGAAAGAGTATGACTTGTATCAATATTATGATTATTTATCTTAAATTTATCATCTTGATATCTTTCAACCATATTAATATGGAACAATCTACTAATTGTAAATAAATCTGATTTGGTTTTTAAACTAATTAGATCATCAATCAAATCATTTTTAACATAAAAATAGGTTACATCATTTCTAAGTTCTGGCATTATTTCGTATTTGAAAAGTATATTACGGTTAAGTCTTTCTTTATTATTGCATACATAACGAAGATATATTAGAGATTTATGGGCGTTGAGTCTTTCATTAAATGTAAGTCTAAATCCTATTTGGGTATGAAAAAGGATGTGATTTTTATAATCAGAATCCATTTTGGATAAAGAAGTTTTAAATACTTCAATATCTTCTTTTATTGATTTAACTAATTCGGCATTTTGCCTTCTAATATTTTCGGTTTGTTTTGATTTACATCTATTAATATTTGTGATTCTAGACTCTAGATATGATATTTTATCTACAATATTATTATGTTTGAATGAATTATCGGTAATTAATGTTTCTTTGGTATTAAAATAATATTTAAACGGCATTGCATCTTTATATGTTATATCGGCGAATTTCTTAGTCATCGTAATATATAGTTTTGAAAATATATAACCGTTTATCGCAAATCTATTTCTATCATCTGTAATTTTAATTAAATCATTATTTGTAATAAGGCGATGATTTCTTAATGCCTCATAAGGGTCCTCGGGAGTTTTACATAAATATTCCTCCCACAATTCTTTTATTGTATTGGTTTCATCGTTTTGATTGTTCGCATCATTCGCATCATTCGCATTATTCATATTATTCATATTAGTATATAGTGGAATAAACTTTTGCAAATGTCTATAATTTTCATATGTTTTTGAATATTTTACTGGTGCTAGAATCTTATTTGCTAATTTTAGTATATTTTGTATTATTTTATTAGTAAGATCTCCTTTTTTAACATACATATCAAATTGTTTATTAAAAATATCACTTCCATTACTGTCAAAAATTAATTCAGTATAAAAATTCATAGTGCTAGATAAAGGTATTACGCATATTTCGGAGAATATATATTGAATATTGTCAGTTATTTCATAGTTATTCATTCTAGTACCACTGAATAATATTTGATTCATTTTAATTTGAGAATAATCTTTATTTGCATATTTGGTTTTATGATATACACTATTTTCTGCAATTTTTTTATAATTTTTTGAAAAACCCTCATCACTTTCCGAGGTTTCATTTGGTATCTCATTGTTGATATCTTCATTTGCATCTAAATCCTGTTCATTACCTGCATTAGGACTAACAAATACATCATTAACTAATGTAAATTTTACTAAAACTAAACTATTTAAATATTGATTAATATTTTCCCCAATAACTGTATTCCAATCATTTACATATAGATTAGCTTCAATCTGATCATACAAATAATTGGCAGTTACAGAATCATATTCTTCCTTTAATGAATCTAGAATATTATTCATTAAAATTGGTTTGTTTTCTGGTATAAAATATGCAAAATATTTTGATTCTTGTTGGTCTGTTGAAGTACTCATCTTTGTTATATTTAATATTTCTACTATTTCTACTATTTCTTATGTATAAAAATAGTTTTTAAGCGGAGTTATATATTTTTAGATATATTATAATAGTTATAGGTTTTATTTCTTTAAATTGGAAAAAATGTAAGTTATAAAAATGTATATAGGTTTTATTATAAATAAATATATATAGTAATATAGTAATATAGTAATACAGTAATATAGTAATATAGTAATACAGTAAAAAATATAATTTATTTATTTGAGATAAGTCCATTATATTTATAATGAAGACTAAAATCATTAGAAAGAAAAAAGTATCTGGACTAAAGTTTAAAGTTTATAAAGGTAGAAATAGTAAATTAAAGAATGGGAAGAAGCTTAATAGATATAGTAAGAAAATACAAAAGGGTGGGAGTGGTGGTGTTGGTGTAGCTACGGTGAAAAATTCTTATTTTTCAATACCAACTCTTATAGGGTATATTAATAATCCTAAAAATTCTATTAATAATACAGAAGGGTTTACTCTTGTAAGTGGTAAAAATATAAATCCTTTAGAAAAATTAAAAGAGGAATTAAAATATTTATATCAATGTAAAAATTTAAAAAATTTAGATAAAAAATTAGATAAAAATAGTAGTTTTTATAAATATAAATGTTGTTACGAAAATTGTGGCATTGAAAAAAAAACAAAGCTTGAAGTATTAGCTAATTCAAAAACACAAACGCCAAAAAAAACTCAATTTAAAACTTCAAGTAATCCATTTGCTCTCTTAGATACTAGTACAAATACTAATAATGAATCAGAAGCAGAAATGGAAGAGGAACAAGACGAATTAGAAGAGGAAGAAACAGAAGATGATGATGAAGGATATGATAAAAATACATCTTATAAAAAAGATACAATTCTATATGTAAATAAAAAAACAGGTGAAACATATAGTGTATATGAAAGAACAAACCAAAATATTGGTGTAGAATATAATAAAAATAAATCATATAAAGAAAAGGGTATTTTTTTTGATATAACACCAATAGAGCTTAGTGTTGATACTATACAACTTGCTATAAATACAGGTTGTTTAGAAATAATGCCACCTAAACCTGGCTCAAAGAATAATAATACATATTTAGGATTTAAAACAAGTGATAGTGGTATAAATTTCCCTTCATTAAGTGTTAAACAGAGAGATTCATCATCTGGTTTTAGTTATTCTAGTAGAGAACACGCTGAATGGATAAGTGTTTATGAACAAGAATTTGATAAAGATGCAAAATTTGAATTAATAGAAACACAAGATGGAAGACATATTGATAAAAATACTTTTGATATTGAAATAAAATCATTAGATGAAAAAATAAAATATACTAGAGATGAAGAAGAAAAAAGTTATTTAGAGTCACAAAAACCAGTTGTAAAAGAAAAATCTAATTTATCTAATGAAGAATTATTTATAATGAAACAAAATGAAATGAGAACACTTTTCCAGCCCGGAACAGAGGAAGATAAAAATAAAAATAAAGATAAAATAGGGTCACAAGTTAAATATAGAGCTTATGTTAGTTTGGAAGATGAATATAATAATAATGATATAAAATATGAAGAATCTATATTTAAATCATTTAATACTAATAAAAATACTAATAATATACCTAAACCTAATCAATATGTAACTAGTGAAAATATTGAATGGGTTATGTATAATTCTTTGTGGTTAGAAAGATATTTAGAAGAATTTAAAAAAGGTAATATTACAGATGATACAAAAGCTGCAGATTTAAATATTTTAATAGGAGAAAAATATAAATGTGATGATTTATCAGGATTAGATGCTAAATATATTATTGTTGATGAATTTAAAAATGATGGTGAAGGAGGTGATGGTTTAGAATATGTTATTTGTGGTTACCCAGATAAGAAAATGAAAGAAGTTATATTAAATTTTTGGCAAAATGAAAATATGAAAATAGAATTAGATAAAGTGCATGAAAATCATAAAGATAATTTAGGTAATTTATTAGTAGATTTTTATAATAGTAATAAAGAATATAAAGATGTATTTCCAGATACAATTTTAGAAAACTATTTTAAATTATATTATAAAGTTAGAGAAGAAGATTGGCAATATATATTTAATTATTTTGCAAAAAAATATGAAACTACTAATGATGAAAAATATAAAGATTTTGAAAATAAATTTAAAATATTATATGCTGACTATTATAATAAAATTGCAAAACTATATTTAAATAAACCTAATCTAAATATAAAATATATTTTCTTAATTTTTAAAAATGAACAAAATAAATTAATACCATTAATTTATAATTTTAAAGAATTAGATATAAAATATAAATCTTTTTTAGAAAAAATAAATATATTTATAAAAAAAAATATTTCCAAAATATTTAATATTATTTCTATGGAAAATTATTTATCAGATGATACAGATATAAATGAGTATAAATTATATTATTCATATTATAAATATGGTACTTTTTTTAATATAAAAACAGAATATTTACATAATATGTCTAATATATTTAATTTTTCGCATCATTATATAAATACTATTACTTTAGAAGAATTAAATTATTCTATTAAAAATAATAAAAATGTTAAAATAATTTATTTAATTCGAGAATATTTACTTAGTAAAGAAAAAAAAGAATTATATAAAAAAAATAGTGATATAATTAAAAATAGGTCTGATTATGTTTATGAACAATATAATTTACAAATTAAAAATTTACCACAAATAAATGAACAAAAAAATAATGAAGAAATACAAAAAAATATAAATACTTTTATAAATTCAATAATTATATTAATGATTAAAGATAATAAAAATGAATATATATTTATATATAAATATAATAATACATTTTATAAAATAGTATTTAAAGTTTATATAAATAATAAAATAGATTTAATAATTTCACAATTAAATAATATTTATAAAAAAAAACAATCAAATATAATATTTGAAAAACACAATAATTTTTTTGAAATATTATTATGTAAAGAATTAACAAAGGAAGATTATAAAAATATATTTAAATATAATCCAATTAATTTAAAAAAAATTTATAAAATTGATAATCATAAACTTGAAATAAATTTAAAAGAATATTATTTATCAGAATTACTAAAAAATTTTCAAGATTTATTTAATGTAGATAATTTATTTAATCAATCTATTCATTATCCAATGTTAATTGATAATTATATAAATAGAAGTACAATTTATATTCAACATAAAAAAAATATAAAATTTAATCCTATATTATCATCTGATAATTGTAATATTAAAATATGTGAAAATGATATTATTAATATAAATAATGTTTATTATGATGATGATAATAGCTGTGGTTATAATATTATTGAAACATTTTATGATAATAGAATTATAATATGGATTTTACCTTCAAATTTAAATACTCCTAATCAAACTCATAAATATTTAGGTAATTTTCTTTATTTAGATGAAACATCATTACCAATTTTAGAAAAAATAAATAAATTATATGTAAATAATAAATATATGTGTTTTTTACACATAGCATTATCTGCTCAATATCATTGTCTGCATTTTCATATAATACCAAAAAAAAAATTATATGAAAGAATAATATATCCAAATAAAGATAGGGGAACTTTTACAATTCAAGAAAATTATCTAAATAATATTATTAATAATATAAAAATAAATAATAATTATTATAGTCAATTAAATTATAATATATTAAAACAATAATAAAATCTAATTATAATTTAAATTAATAATGTTTTCAATTATAATTTTAAATGATAAATATTATAAAAAATATAATTATATATTTAATTATAATATAAATAAATTTAAATTAATAAATTATGAATTATTATTTAATTTTACAATACATAAAAATCAATTATTTTTATTATGTAATAAAAAATATATTTTAAAAGAAAATATTTATATAAAAATTCTTTTTACAATAAATAAAAATACTAATCATTTCATAATGGGAAGTAATATTGAGCAATTAATTTTAAATAAATATAATGATAAAAATAAAAAAACATTACTTATATCCAATACATTAAGTTCTATTATAAATCATGATAAATATATAAAATATAAAAATAGTGATATTATATTATATCAATATAAATCATATAATTTAAATAAAATAAAAGAAAATTTAAACATATATAAATCTTTAGTTAACATAAATAATTTTTATTCATCACATGATATAGATATTTATAAACAATTTCTTAAAAATTTAAAAAATAATAATGAAGAAAATAATGTATCTATACCAAAAAAAAAATATGATTTAATAAATTGTCATTTTGGATATAAATATGGAATAGAAATAACAGCAAGCTATAGAATAAATACAGAACTACCCAATATAATATCTACTATAGCTATGGCTCTTAAAAATATTTCTAAAGACGGTACTCTCTTATTATTCTGGACAATAGTAAATATTAATATACCAGTAATAAAAAAAATATTATCTATTCTAACATATGGTTTTAAAACTGTAGAAATAATTGATAATGATATAAATCAAAATTTATTAATAGGTGTTCCAGAGTATTATATAAAGTGTTCTGGATATAAAGATAATATAAGTAATGAATTAATTAATAAACTTTTAGATATAGCTATTGAAACTGTAGATTATAATTATAATATATGCGATGTATTAGACTATTATGAAGACTATACAGAAAAACACCCTAATCATTCTCTATTCTATAATAAAACTGAAGAAAAAATAAAAAATAGAAATAGAAATAAAACATTAAAATCCTATTCTATACCATCATCTACTTCCACCCGTAAATCATCATCCATCTCCAGCAAACCTATAACCCCCATTTACTATATTGAAGACATTAATATACCTGAGCTAGATGAAATAATGAAAGATAAACATTTACAATTCAAAGTATCAGTCCTCTCTAACAAATTAGAAGGAATATTTATAGGTTATTTCGAAATGGTTAATAATCTTATAATGAATGCCATTTCCAAAGATAAAAATGGTAATATGTATGTCAAACCAGAAGCCATACTACAGAAAGATATTACTAATTTAACGAAACTAATCGCTATGTTTGAACATAATAAGATGCCTTATAATAAACATGCTCTCAAAGTTTTATTAAAAAAGAAAGATGAGGTTCTGGATCACTTCTATTCTTTAGATACACCAGTTAATCAAAAACTAATAAAATATAATGATAGAACAACGAAAATATTAAATAAGAGTGCTATATCTAATTTCAAATCATCGAAATCTCTCCATAAAACATATGAATATGATATTCTTCTAGAATATTACTCTAGAATCAAAATTGCAAATCAAGTTAAAAATAAATTATTAGAAGATGTAGATTTTGACAATGTGAATAATAAATATATGAAAAATACACCTAAAAGCGTTTCACATACTATAGATGAATTTTCCAAAGGATTGAGTGAATATTTAAATGTAAAACACACCAATTTACCAGTTAAAATAAATAGTTCTTTCTTAAAACTATGGGAAATATTATCAACCTTTAATCTTATATCGCGCAAGGCGGAATCATTCAAAGTCCTCCATCTTTGTGAGGCGCCGGGTCAAATGATACTGTGTGCCAAACATTGGGCATCGCTAAATTGTCCTAAGCTAGATATGGAAAATAATTATGAATGGCTTGCCAATTCCCTGAATCCCTATAATTATGAAGCTAGAACTAAATATATTAAAACATTTGGTAATGTATTTTCCGACAATTATGGTTTAATTAAGGACAATTATGATAAATGGTTATGGGGTGAAGATAATACTGGTGATATAACCAATGTAAATAATATTAAATCTATTATGAATGATATTAAGAGAAAGAATACGAATGAGAATACGAATGAGAATACGAATTTCACTAAGTTAGATTTAATAATTAGTGATGGTAGTTTATCAATAGAAACCAATAGCCTATATATACAAAAACTAGATTTATCACAATTAATTAGTGTTATTGCCTGTAGTAGCATAGGTGGGGCTTGCTGTGTTAAACATTTTATCCCTTATAGGAATCTAGACACATTAGAAGGAAATACTCCTATTCATAAAGAAGATACTAATAATACTGAATCTAGTAGTGGTTTTTTCATAAATTTCCTATATATGTATTATATTGCTTTCGATTCCATTAGTTTATATAAACCCAATACTAGCAATCCTAATAATGGAGAATTCTATGTTATTGGTAAAGGTTTTAAGGGCGTTACAAATTTACAATTGAAAAATCTATTTAAAATATTAGAGAATTTTACATTAAATTCTAATATAATTGAAAAAAACAAAATCCCAGAAACATTTATAATGCAGATTAATAATTTTCTAGAAAGTATGAGTTCTATAAATACACTAGCTATTGAAAAGCAGAATTTATTATTGACTTGTTATAAGAATCTAGGCGAAGATGATACCGAAGGTAAATATTCAGAAACTAATAAAATATTAAAATGTGAAAACTTTCTAGATGAAAAGAAATTAGACAATATGATAATTCCTAAATACAATGAATGGGTTAAAATATTTGAATTTGAATGAATTGAATGATTTGAATTAACGGGAACACTTATTTTTTATAATTTGCTTTTATAATTTGCTTTTATAATTTTCTTTTATAATTTCTACTAATTTATCAGTATTTATATACAATTCATTTATATATGCATTATTATATTTGCCGTTATATTGTCTATAATCTTTTCCGTAGTCAATAGGCATTTCTATCCAATTTTTACAACACAATATTGATAGATTATGATATTCAGCTTTATAATAATATAATTCCGAATTTTCAATATTATAGTAAGGATTTAATTCATTATCACTAACATTTCCCCTAGAAGCATACCTATTACCATATGTAGAATACCTATTACCGCAATCTTCACCATATGCCTTCTTTCCACTTAAATGTTCTTCGCATACTGGATCACAATACCAGTGTTTAGAATAAGTTAATTCTATAATAGTAGCATTATTAGGTAATAAAAATAGGTGTGTTAAATCGTGCCAATAAGGAGATATTAGTATTTGCTTATCTTTTACAAAATTTGCAATATCTTCAATACTCTTATGTGCTATATCATAGGCTTCGAAATGGTTACCTAAAGATATTGACATCAGCTTATCTTTAATATGGAGATGTGCTAGTTTTTTATCTGGAACACCTTTTTCCTTGTCCTTAATATCCTTATCCTTAATATCATAAACATATTTACTATTTGATCTATAAAGAAAACCTATTTTACTAGGTGTTCCAGAACTATAATTATAATTATATATACCTAATGATTTTTTAGAAATATTGATTAGGGATTTTAAATAGGGATTCTGTCCTGGCATATTTGCAATCCATATATTCTTCTTCATAAGATTTTCAAAATTAAAAACCCTACTATTATTTTCAAGATTTATAATTTTATAAGAATACTTCTTATATTCTAGACTATTTGTATTAAATGATTTAATAAATACATTCCTATACAATACTCTTAACATATTAAATCTCAAACGATTAGCCTCACTATTTGTAAAGTGTTTCAATACAATTATAATATCATTCTTATCATTTAGTTTATGTTGCCCTGGAAAGTAAGATTCGGTGTATAGCCAGATATTAAATATTTCATTAATAAAAATATTCAAATAATTATCACTAGGCATATATTCACTAATTATAATTTGTTTTTCATTCTTTTTCAAATATATAGGATTTATATATAATGTATTACATTCATGATTAATTTTATTAATATTCTTTTTAACAATACTAATCTTCAAGTCATAAGGACATTTGAGATGTTGAGCTATTTGGGATGGTATTTGTAAGGGTGATTGTAGTTGTGGAGTCTTATGATATTGTTTATTTATTTTTTGTAATTGTTGTAATTTCTGTAATTCATTTTTAATATCTAGAGTATCATTTTTAATTATATTTGTAAATGATTTCTTAAACATGAAATAATCTATTTGCGATTTATGAAAGGCAATTTCACCCATAGCTCTTCGCTCTTCAAATGACATTCCTAATATAGTCTTTATACCATTATAAAAATCCATCAGAGTACTTTCATAAGTCTTATATGTATTATTTTTCGCAAAATATTTAGACCATTCATAAGGAACTATATCCTGTAATTCGGGACCTTCATCCGCCTTAATTAAAATACCGCAAGTATTATCTAATAATTCATTCATAGGAGGTGCATCTAATGTTAATATTAGTGATTTTGCTTGTCTAGCTTCATCTATATTTTGCCCCCATTCCTCTATTATGCTCGGACACAAATTAATATCGGCAATATTCTGGAGAAATTTAATGACTTTACTATCTAGTTCAGTTTGACAAAAAAATATGGAACCACTATTTTCAAATTTTGGAATAGGTAACGATTTATTCCATATTTTTAAAATATAATCTGGTAATGATACAGAATTGCTTGTATTTGGGTTAAATTTTTTCCAATAGCTAAATAAATTTTCATTTCCAAGTGATTTATTGTAGGCAGTAATTATTAGTGGGGCTTTAATCTTTTTATTAATCCATGTTTCAATTATCATCTTAGTACCTTTTAATGGACTAGAACCTGAAATATGAATAAACAAATTAGGTATTTTCCTATAATTAATAGAAACTTTACTGAAATCTGTATCATTGCCAAATCCAACATATTTAGAATTATCAAAACCTAAATTATTAAGTTGCATTAGTGAATGACGCGATTTACATAAAGGTAATACTGTTTTGTCGTGTAAATTTAATAAATCCCAATCATTAAGATTTTCTTGGTTGATAAATATATATGATTTGTTTGCTGGGAAAATGCTTTTAGTATTAATAGAAAATGTATGTTCAATAAATATTTGAAGGTTTACATTTGTATACATAATTTTATTTTTATTATTTTTTAAATCTAACATTTCAAAATATACTATTTCTACCACCCCACCAATACTTTCCAATACTTTTTTAAGTGTAATCATATCATTATTAGGTCTTCCATTATCATTATTTAATATTATTCTAGATGTAAAATAAGTTTTATCAGATTCATTCATATTTATAGATTTAGAAATATAATCAATACTATCTCTATAATTTCTTATTTCTTTATTGTGTTTATTGTGTTTATCATCTTCAGTAATTTCACTATCAGAATTAGCATTTTCAATAGTTATTAAAAAAACTTCTTTAGTATCCCAGGTATATAATATTTCACCATTATATTTATTCAAAGGGTAATGTTTTATCGATAAAGAACTAAATTCGCCAGGTTTTATATCCCTGCGATATGTTTCATCATTTTGCTTACCTGGTTGGTCTCCTTTATAACAATTGCATACCAATATATATTTAAATTTTTTAGATGCTATTATATAATCCATAAATGAAATAATATTAGCCGTAGGCCAATGTTGAATAACATCTTTAATAATACATAAATCTGCTGGTTCTATATTGTGTCTATCATGTACTGATGAAAAATCAGAATGTATAAATCTATATTTACCTCCATAATCTTTAAATCTATCAATATTGTGGTCAATAACTTTTTTATATGCATCATAACCTAAATAATTTATATTTAAATCATTATATATTAGTAATCCTATTCGAAAATCACCACAACCTAAATCATCAACGCTTTTAATATTATATTTTTTAATAAAGTTTCTGAGAAAAGGTACATATGTTTTACTATTATATCTAATATCTGAACCTACACCGCTAGAACCTTCATATGTAGGATCATTATTATCACCCCAAACACGTGTTTCATATACTTTTGTAAATGCTTTGATATATTCTGTTATTTTTGCTTCATTTTCAGTAGATGATTGTCTAGATATATCATTAAGTTTTTTCTTTGTATATTTTTTACAATTTTTTACACTACTATTTTTATTACATAGAGACATAAGACATATAGTATTTTAATTATTACTAATTATTATTATACTATTATAATAAAATATAAAAAAATCAATAATCAATAATCTACAAACTCTTAATATATTCCCAATTTAAATCTTTGCATATATTCTTCCAAATTTCATCTTGTTGGTGTAATTTGGTTCTAGACTTTAATAATTGAAAGCAATTTAAATATTCATCTAATTCTAATAATTCAAAAAATTTATACATAACATAATTATATGATAAAAAATTCTTTCTCTTCTGAGGGCAATATTTTTCAAATGGTATTTGAATTCCTTTAAACATTCCTCTTATAATTTCTTCTATTTCTGGAGCAATTACCGGAGCTGGGAGACCATTTAGCTGATTTATAATATATGGTATATGTTCATAATAATCATTTTTCTTTATCTTTTTAAGAAGGACTCGCATTTTATCGGGTGTAATAACAGCCATATTTGTAATTCGTTCTTTTTTAATTTCCATTAGAATTTCATTATAAACATCTTCTGGAATATCAGTTGTCTCTTTAGCCTGAAATTGGGCTAAGAATTCATTTAAATGATTAATTCTTTTATAGCAAAATGAAGTCATTTCTTTGGGTGGTTCTTTAAAACTGGGTTTATCACTATCAACTATAATGTTTTCCATCATCCCACATTTGGGGCAAATAAGTTGTCCTGTATTATTATTTAATAACATTTCGATAGAACACTTGCTACAAGTATCGAATATATCGATATTATCATTATTTACATTTATATAGTTTTTATCGATTAGTAGCATATATTTTTCATAAATTGTATCTTTATTATAAACTGAGGTAGATGATATTTCATCTTGTTTTCCTGTATTTATATTCTTATTTACATTCTTATTTACATTCTTTTCATTCTTATCATTCTTCTCATTATCTTTTATTATTGATTGTTTTTCTAAATCCTGTAAAGTTACATTAGAATTTGTATTATTAACTACATTATTATTCATAGAAAACATATTATCACTTGTGTCTATTGTTGATATTTGTTTTTCATCATTTATAATTTTATAGTAATTACTTAATAACTTACCTGTTTTTAACATATATTCAGTTTCATCTACATTATTTTTAATTCTATTAATAGTTTCTTCTAATATTTTTTTCCTATCATCATATTCCCATATTTTTTGTTGTAATGCTAGATTAAGAATTGGTGATTTTGCATTTTCTATATTTAATACATTGATAATTGAAATAATATTATTTAATTCTTTTTGCAAATCACCTAGACTATTTTTATTTTCAGTAAATGATTGTAGTATGTTATTATGTTTTGCATCTAATGTTTGCCTATCATCTATTATTTGACGATTTTTTGTCTTAGTTTTGAATGCCATAAAAAATAAAAAAATAAATATTAGGTATAGAGTATTTTTATTACTAAGTAGTAATCATAATACGCCTTTAAGTATATTCTATGTTATAATTGATTTTTACATAATAAATAAACGCATATGTTATATATTACTATTCATATTCCTTAAAAAAATTGAATTTATTTTTATAAAGATAATTATTATTATACTATTTATATACTATTTATTATACTATTTATAATACTAATACTAAACATAAAATGTCATCTGAAGATTCTCCTCAACCATCAATTGGAAAAAAAATATTAAATTCAATGAAGAAAGATAAACTAACAATAGATGTTAAACATAATCCTTCCATAGAAGATTTAAAAGAAATTGAAAAAGATGAAAGATTTTGTTTCAAATTTAATAATAAAGCAAAAGGAGCTTATATTGAATGTCATAAAGATTCGGATTATTATATTGAATATTATAGAACTCTTGGAAAACCTGAAATATATGGTCTTTATGAAATAAATAATGAAACCAAAACAAAAACCATTATTGGATCTGTAAGCCTTGTTTATAGATATGATAATAAAGTTTGCCATATTATGGATATGAAAATTAAAAAAGCATATAGAGGAACTGGAGGAGTTCATAAATTTATAAGATCAACATTATTTAGTCGTATTATAAAAAATAATGGCTATTATGGTATATGTTTCAACACCAATACAATTGTTGAAAATCTTGTTGATAAGATTGCTTTACCCAAGATGAAAAATAGAGGTAAAATGCATATTTATTTGACATCATACGAAGAAACAAATAAAATTCTACCGACTCTATCTTCATTTTATTGTAGTGAAATAGGATTTGTTGATAATAATAAGTCTAGAATGATAGTTGATTCTGCAACAAAAAAACCTTTTAAATTATTACATTTGCATCATAATGCAGATTATAGAGAAAGTGTTGACTTTCATGAAATACAAAGAGGATATCAATATTGTTTCGCAATCCATGAAAGTAATGAATTTGTTATTCAAGAATTAAAAGAAAAATATAAAATAACATCAAGTGCAAGTGCCACTGTATATAGTAATGATTTTAAAGCAGATTGGTCTAAATTTGTTAAGACTTTTGAAATCTAGCAGCTTTTCGAAAAAGCCGCGCCAAAACAGGATTTGGAAAATCCCGTGCGCAAAATTAAAATTGTGAGAGGCTAAAGCCTCTCAGTATTTAAAAAAATATAATACTATTTTTTTAATTTTTTAATTTATTTAATTTATCTAATTAAAAGTTTAGAGATTCTAAGCATAGATATTCGCTTTCATATATATTATATATTCTTCTATTTTTATCACCTTTGAGTAATCCTTCTTTAAACTCTTCACTCCCCATCATAACATTAAAGAATTTAATAAATTTTTGCAATCTTTCTAGAATATTATTTATTACATATTCTTCATCATATTTAATTTCATTAACATATGTTTGATTAATATTTTTTTTATTTGTATATGATTCTACTAAATATGCTTGTTGAAATTTAAGAGCATGTAGATATAATTGAACTTGGACGTTTTCATAATCACGAACTTTCTTAAACAAGCATTTTTGCCGCATTTTGGCTTCTACTAATTCATCATCAGTAGTAATTGCATCATATTTACCTACAAGAACCCATTTCAAGTTTGTTGTTGTTGATGATATCGAATGAGGTTCGAAAGGAAACTTGGTTCCTTTCAAAGGAGGGAGCTCGAGGGAACCATGGGTTCCTTCGCAATCGTAACAGGGAATTTCAATCCACCCCTGTGTTTGTTTAATAGTTTTTTCACTAAGACGACAGAATTCCGATAATACGGAGTCTTCATTGATTACACCATGCATTTTATTAGTAACCGAACAGACTTTTTTAGCTAGTTCTTCTTTCTTTTTATCATCTAAATTAGCTAGTTTTTCATTATTATTAATATATTTTGCAATAGCTTCTTGTTGTGTCACCATATCACCGCTACTTTTATCTTTATTTGCATTTATATCTTTAACTTGTTGAAGAATATTTGTTCCTAAAGCTTCATCTGCTTCCCAAATATCATTCATTTCATTAGAAGTTGCTATTTGGCTACCTTGTTCTTTTAATTTTGTTTCAAATAATTTAAAATCAGTAGGATCATTTTTTCTCCATAGTTCGCATATTATACGTGGAAAATTATTATATGCATCTAGACCTACTAAAGGAGCTACTTGCGATATAGATATTGTAATACGCTTACTAGTCATTTTGTTTTTGATATTATGTTTCTATATATAATTATGTTTCTAGATATAATTATGTTTCTATATATAATTATGTTTCTAGATATAATTATGTTTCTAGATATAATTATGTTTCCAGATATATGTTTATATTTATAATAATATTAATTTAATTCAATTTTACATAATATATAATACATAAAAATTCAATACAAAAATCAATACAAAAATTAATACAAAAATATTATGTAGGTATAGGTAATGCTGGTTTTGTTGTTATTGTAGATATATCAACACAATTACCAGTATCAGGGTCACATTGTAATGTACCATTAACATTATTTTGTGATGTAGTAATTTGTGCTAATGTATATACTAATCCAGGAACATAAAATAATGAGGTTAGTATAAAAGTATATATTATTTTATTTATATTTTCAAATTGAAATAATTTTTTTAATGTTTCGAAAGTTATATAAGGAAATTCATTAAGTAAAGCATCACCAATAATTTCTAATATTGTACCTAATGGAGGAAATATTAATGTTAAAACTATTTTAATTAAATTAGTAGGCAATACAATAGCTCCTGAAAATATACCACCATATAAAATTCGAGATACTAAATTATAATTACCACTTTGTATATCTTGTTCTGCAGAATCCATATTATTATATATACTAATAAGAAATTAGATTTTTTTATGTATCTAGGAAACACAAAATTATGTAATAAATATTTATAAATATAAATATTGATAAATATAAATATTAATAATATAAATATTAATAAATATTAATAAATTCCGTAAAGTATTAAAAAAAGAATATAATGTAATAAAATAATAGAGAATAATAGAAATAATAGAAATAATAGAAATAATAGAAATAATAGAAATATATATATATATACTTACTTATAAATATAATATAATAAATACTTACTTATAAATAAAATGGCTGGTGTTCAAAATGCCATAACTGCAAAAGATCCTAATGATTATACTTATGTATCAATTAAAAATTGGAATAGAAAACAAAAAATATTAGCTGGTAATGATAAATTAGCAAATATTATAGGTAGACCGGGACCAATAACAGGTTTTATATTAGGTATTGTTGATGTTATAATGACATTAGTTATAAAATTAGGTGTAAATATGTTCACCATATGTAAATATGCATTTGATTGGTTATATAATATGTTATTTGGTCTTTTTAATGGTATTATACCATCTTCTATTGTAGGTGGTACAGTAATTAGTATGAAATATTTTAGATATATGATTACTGTACTTATGCCTCCTTTTGGAATATTAGTATCTAAAGGGTTATATGGTTGGTTTAGTATAATAGTTTGCATTCTTATTACATATGTTAATTTTATGGCTGGAATTATTTATGCATTAGTAATAACTGCTAGAAATAGATATGCGGATCAATATGAAGCATATGAATTGACAATAGCTTTAGGTGATTCAAACAATGAAAGTCTACAAAAAACTTTTTCTGATACTAGTGCATTATTAGGTACTTGTGGTTTTGTTATATTATTTATATCAGTAATGTTTTTTTTCCTTAGTTTTTGCTAGAGACAGATAATATAAGTAATAGAAAATAAATAATAATAATATCTTATATGAATATTTTATATGAATATTTTATAAGAATATCTTACAATATAATAATAATAATATATGTTAATATAATAAAAATACAATGGATGGTTCAAAATTATATGATGCAGATGTTCCAACACATTTAAAGGCAGATGACTGGACTTTATTTGATAAAGTTACATATGGTGGATTAGGATATGGTTCATTTAGTCTTCCATCTAATTTTTTTGTAATAATACTTACTTGTCTATTTCCACCATTAGGACAAATAATAAATACTATTGGTGATAAAATAACGGATTATCCTCCTTTTTTTACTTGGGATTGTTTAAAAGTTATATTTCAACCTAGTTCTGATCCAAAAAGATCTTCTAATTTTACCAAGATTATATATAGCTTTTTATTGACCTGTTTATTTTATTTACCTGGTCTTGCTTATGTATTGGGTAATATAGTAGATTCTGAAAATGAAAATGAAAATGAAAATGAAAATGAAAATGAAAATTAAACTAAAATTAAAAAATAAATCGAATTAAGTTGTATTATCTATGAATATCTATGAATATATGATAAGTAGAGCATAACATAATCCAGGTAGATAGAATAATAATGTTAATAACATACAAACTAATATGTTTATCCATCCAGATGTACCCATATCCATAAAGACTCCCATAGGAGGACATATAATAGTTCCCAATATAATACTAAAAGGAACAGTATTAGTATTAGTAAGATAAGATTTTTGCCCTTTAGTTCTATTAAAACTTTTAAAATATGGACTATTTTTATCTGCTTTAGTAAGACCAGACATATCCCAACCCCAAAAACCTTGCATCCAACCTCCAATTGTATTTACAAATATTTGAAATAATGACATAAATAAATCAAAAGGTACTCTACATATTCCTACAGTTATAACCATTAGACTTTGGAAAAAATCATTAAATAAATTTACAGGATTTAATAAATCTAAAAAAAACCATAATATAAATTGTATAAACCATAGAACGAATTTTATAAGCCATAATATAAAATCGCCTATTTTTAAAAAGAATTCACCAATTTTAATAATGCCGGCAAACACATCAATAATACTGCCACCTTTTTGTTTATCAATTATTTCAATATTATTAATATTATGAATATTATTAATATTATGAATATTATTAATATTATGAATATTATTAATATTATGAATATTATCATTGTTTTTATTGTTTTCATATCTAGATATATAAATAATTTTTGTATTATTAGGTATTATTTTTCCATTGTATAATATAAAATATTCGTCATTATTTGTATATGTTTTTTTATTTAAATATTTTATAAGTTCATAACATTTATATATTTTGTTTTCATTAAAAATGTTTTCTAGATTATAAATATTATTATTTATAAATATATTGTGTCCTTGTAAATATAATATATTATCTAACATTTCTATTTTTAAATTTATATTAGATATGTTTTTATTTAATATAAATGCAATTAAATATTATATATAAATAAATCTAAAAAATATATAAAAAAATATATAAAAAATATATAAAAAATATATAAAAAATATTTTGAATATCTATGAATATATAATGAGTAGAGCGTAACATAATCCAGGTAGATAGAATAATAATGTTAATAGAAGACAAACAATTATATTTATCCATCCAGTTAATCCCATATCCATAAAAACACCTAGAGGAGGGCATAATATAGTTCCTAAAATGACACTAAAAGGTACTGTATTTGTATTAGTAAGATACGATTTTTTTCCTTTAGTTCTATCAAAGCTTTTAAAATAAGGACTATTCTTATCATTTTTTGTAAGACCAGACATATCCCAACCCCAAAAACCTTGCACCCACCCCCCTACTGTATTTATTGACATTGAAATACACATCATTAAGATATTAAGTATTGTATTAAATATAGAATAAACGATTACCAATATTGATTTAAAAAAATCATTAAAGAAATTGACAGGATTTAATAAATCTATAAATATCCATATTATAAATCTAACGAACCATATAATAAATTTTATTAAATAAAATACTAATTCTAATAGAAACATAAATACATTTGCAATAGCCACAATAGGTTTAATTATAATATTGAATGGAAATAATACTATATCTAATAATGTATCTATAAAACCACCACCTTTAATTCTTCTATGACAATCTATATTAATTATTGTATTTGGCATTGTATTTGGCATTGTATTTGGTATATTGCATGATGTATCTTCAAAATATATTTTATCATTTGGGTCTATTATTAATCCATCTTTAATAAAGAAAAAATCATTTATATCATATTTATTATTTTCAATATCTAGAAATATATCTCTAATTACTATATTTTTTGAGATAGAATTACAATCATTATATTTTATTATTTTTTCATTATCAATATTTAATAAAACTTTGTAATCCATTATTATTATATGTATTATATATTTACTATATTTACTATATTTACTATATTAAAAATAGAGATATTAAGCAAATAATTAAGAAAATAATTAAGCAAATAAATATTTATCTAATTTACTAATTTCTGTTAATTTATCTAAACTATCTACATTTATTTTTTTCTGTTTTGCTATTTGTTCTTTTTGCAATATTTGTTTTTCAATTTCTTTTTTCCTTATAAACTCCTCCATAGCTTTGTGTTTTTCAGGTTTCATATAATTATCTTCTACGACAATATTCATTAATTCTGAATTAACAACATTAAGAACTTGCTGTGATTTTAATGATGAAACTATCTTATCAAAACCTAGCATACTTTGAAATAATATTTTGGGTCTATCTACTAAATGTATAGCATAATTTACAGTTTCAGTAAGATATAATATAGACCAAATAATATAAGACTGTTTTTTAGATCTTGCTGCTGGAGTAAATTTATTAGTATATAATTTCCAAAGTGATTGTATTTGTTTATCCCTTTCACTGGTACCACCTCCAAATCCAACACCTGAATTTAATTGTTTAATCTTATGTATCACATTCCATATAAGCCATACTACATCTTTAAAATATTTTGAATCTACACCTTCAATGCTTCTAGAAGCACATTCATATTTACCATATTTTTTTGAATTTATTTTCTCCCATTCAATTATCCAATTTAACCAGTATAAAGTCTTATTTGTATTTTTATTATAAATATGATATGCCATTTCATTTACCGCTATACGGATTTCACTTGGATCTCCATCATTAATTATATTATCAACTAGACGACTATCTTTTGCTTCTAATTTTGATTTGAATTTATCAATGATGAATTCTTCCTTTTTAATTTTAGGTAATTGATTTATCTTGCGCTTTTTTGATAATACTAATACAGCAATCATTTCTGCAAGTAATAGTCTTACTTTTGGATGATTCCTCAATAATAAAACATTATCCTTAGTAAATTTACCATTATTAATTATTTCTTCCCATTCCTGATTTTTATTATAAATAAATTCGGGCAACTTTGGATTATAAATATTAATTTGTTTACTTGCAAATCCAATTAATTTTGACCATAGAGAAGCTATGATACCGGATAGAAATAATTGTAATCCCCAATGTAATGATGGTTCTAGCTTATCTTCCAAAATTGCTTTATCCAATGCTGAGTTGGCTTGCGATATATTATAACCTCCAAATGTTTGTTCTTTAAAATCTTTAAGCTTACGACTATCAGTTATTCGGCAATTTTCAGATATAATAGGTATATTTGCAATTGGAACATCATTATCCGAGGATTTAATTGAAGTCATAGTATATTTGGAATGTATAATTGACATTTCTAATTATTTTTATTTATTTTATTTGAATAATAAATTACATACTTATTCTAAACTTAATTAATTTTTTAATTTTAGAAACGAAATTATATAAAAAGTTAAAAAGAAAAAGAAAAAGAAAAAGAAAAAGTTAAAAAATTAAAGTATATATATTATAAAAATTATAATAAAATAATAGAAAAGTTAAAATGTATAATAATATATTCGGAAATGGTTGGATTCGAACCAACAGCCTACCGGTTAACAGCCGGTCGCTCTAACCATTGGAGCTACATCTCCTATTTTATATATAGGACGTTATCTTTAAGTAGGATAATTTTGTAAAATAATTACGTATTTTTATAAATAAAAAATATAAAAGTAAAATTAAAAATATATAAATATTTCTAATCCATAAATACTTCCATATCTGCAGGTTTCCAATATTCAAATGTATTACCATTAGGACGTTTAATTATAAATGGAATCTTGCGTTGACGAAGTTCTTCTTCAGCAATTTCTATTGCACTTTGACCTGGTTTAACTTTAACATTGGGATTTGCACCATCTTCAATTTGTTTGGCTCTTTTACCAACTAAAAGAGCTCTTTCATATTTTGTTATTTTTGGAAGAGTTTTATTTTTAGTATAATCATAATTCATTAATATTTCACGATAATCATCTTTATCATCTCCAAACATATCAAATGATGATTCTGTTTGTTTTAATAGAGAATTGGTTTTTTGTTTTGGTTTTGATGTAGGTATTGATTGTGCTTGTTTAATTTTAGGCTTACTTTCAATTTCTGATTCATCAATAATTATTTCATCTTTTTCTGATTTTTTACCTTCAGGTGTTTTGGCGAGGCTTTTTTGAAAAGCTGCTTTGGTGCGGTTTTTTTGAAAAGCTGCTTTCTTAACGGGATTTTCTAAATCCTGTTCTTCATCATCATCTTTTATAATTGGATCTGGAGTTTCTTTAATTGGTTTTTTTATAATTAAATTTTGTTTTGGTTTAATAATTTCTTCTTTAGATTCTTCTTCAACTTCATCTGAATCAACTGCAACTGGTTTTATTATCTTTTCTGGCTTTTCAGTTTTTTCTAATAATTTAATAACTTTCTTAGGAGGCATTTTTTATTATTACTTAACTTATTACTTATTACTTAACTTATTACTAATTACTATTACTATATAAATTATTATTATATTTTAATACGTATATATAAAATTCAATTTTTATATTATTATATTTGTATTTATAATTTCATTGCATTTTTCAAATCATCCTCAAAATAATATATAATAAAACCCCCGACAATACCTAATAGACCACCAATAGTTACTTGTTGAATTGTATGGCATCCGTCAACATAAACTCTGCTATACGAAATATATGTAGCAAAAACAATAAGTATAATAGATGATACAGTAATCCATATATAATTCAATGTTAGAGTAGTTTTATCTAATTCATTTTGTTTATTTTTAAAATTATATATAATTTTGAATATAATATAAGTTGTAACTGTCCATGCAAGTTGACTATGACCGCTAGGCATACCAAATGTTTCAGATTTTTTACCATCTAAAGTAAAGTGACAACTATTTGCACCATCTGGTCGAAAACCTCTACCTAATACTGATATACTAGTTTTGCCTAATAAATTATATATTGGTTTAAATATTAATACCTTTTCAAAATAATTCATTAACATTACTAAATAATACATAATGAATATATAAAATGAATTAAATGATGGATATATTATACAATTTACAAATAATAATATACCAACTGTAACTGGCGATGTACGTGCCAATGTAGGTATTAGTGTATTTCTTTTTGAATCCATATTATATTATCTTTTTATTAGAATATATTTTATTATTAGGTTAGATAAAAATAAAATGTTATATATAATATATAATAATAAAAATATAAAATGGATGAATATAAATATAAAAAAGAATCAACTATTATTCTAGGTTGTATATTAATAATATTAATATTTTATTGTCTCCGTTGGATTATTATTTCTATAAATAATTCTATAAATAAATATATGAAAATTTCTATACTTACTAATAATAATGAAATATTTTCAAATAGAAGTAGTAGTAGCAATGGATCAAAACGTGAAATGATGAAAAAAATTTATAAAAGTGATGAAGTATTAGATCCAGATGAAATAATAATGAATAATCCTAATGCAGATGATTGTTATGATCCTGATGGAAATTGCGGTGTTGACCCAGATAATACATCATTGATGAATGCATATAAAGATAATGATTATGTTATTAACTATACAAAATATAATGATGTTTGTGATTTCTATAATAATTATTGTAATAATATTTAACAATTATAAATAATTATTACTTAAAGTTATAATTATTCTATAGATTATAAATATACATCTAGATACATCTACTAGATACATCTAGATACATATTCAAATTAAAAATGAATAAATTTAGAGTAAAAACATTAATAAATTATATTATAGAAATAAAAAGTTATAGTAAAAATATAAATAAATATGAAGAAAAATGTACTCAAATTTACATATTACATAATAATCGTGATGATGATGAATTGATAATTGAATCTATTAAGGAACAAATTTATAAAGAAAATAAATACAAAGAAAATAAATACAAAGAAAATAAATACAAAGAAAATAAATATAATATTGAATCGCCTATGCTTTCACCTATATGTTTAGATTGTATAGATATTAAATGTTTTTGTAGCTATAAAACATAATTTATTTCTTAGTTGATTTAGATGATTTTTTTGATTTTTTTATTTTTTTAGTAAATTTATCTAACAATGTAATACAATTTGAACTAGGAGTATCTTTTTTTTGTTTTATTCTAGATTCTAATTCAATAATACTTAAATTTTTATTTTTATCAAACAAACATTCGCAAATTTCTTTACTATTTTTTTTATTGAGAGATGGTTCTTTACTAATCATTTTATTTATACATATATTATTGATTTTATCATGTAATGGTTTATAATCATATATTTCACCAATATGACTTTTTGATTTATATTCAGATAATGTAGTTGCAACAGAAAATGATTTAGATTTTTTAAAATCTAATAGAGATTTATCTTCTAAACTAAGTTCATCAATACTATTATTGCTTTTACTATGTTTTCTTTTACTATCTTTTCTTTTACTATGTTTTCTTTTACTATCTTTTCGTTTACTATTATTGCTTTTACTATTTTTTGTTTTTACTATTTTTATTTTTTTAATTTTTTTTGGCATTTTTTATTTATTATATATTACAAACAAATTAAAATAATTATATTATAAATTATTTTTCATATAAATAATAACATGATGCTAGAATTAATAATATATATATTATTAAATAAAATAAATAATTAAGGTCACCATATATTTTTAGATCTTTTTCATAATAATAATATACAATAGGTATAATTGCACTTTTTAAAAATACTTCCATAAATTTAGGATGAAATATTTTAATAATATCATCTTTTTTTAATATATAAATTAACCATAGTAATGGTAATAAATGCCATATGAAACCAAAAAAAGCATATTTTGGTATAGCTTTATCTCTATCTTCTTTATTTGGCAATTCTTTTTGCAATAATCCTAACATAAATTCATCAAAATTTAATAATTGAACGATATTACTTGTTATAAAATTTACTATTATTAATGGTGCAAATATAAAAAATATTTCAATTGCATTCATATAATATGCTAGAATACTAACTATAATTGCAATATTTGTAAGAAAACTAAATGATGTTATTGATTTAATATAAAAACGTAATGATAATTCTTTATTTGGAAATTCTCTTAAATTTATTTCTGTCATTTTATATTTTATATTTTGTGTTTTGTGTTTTGTGTTTTATGTTTTATATTTATTCATTAGTGATATATTTTAAATACAAATAATCAAATAAAAATCAAATAAAAATAAAATATATATCTAGATACATTAATAGTTAATTTATATAAATAAAATAACTATATATATATAAATAAAATAACTATATATATAATAATATAATAACTATATAATAAAATAATAAAATATAATACAAAATACAATGAGTATTAAATTATCAAATCCTCAATATCCTCCAAATAAGTTTTTAAGTTCTATGCAAAATGACCCTGACTTTCTCTTAACAAAGAGTGACGGAAATACTAATATTGCAGGAGATAGTAGCGGCGTTGACTACTATTTCAATCAAGAAACACCTTATAAATTTCCACCTTTAATAATCTGTGATGATTCAAAGAGAATAAATGTTAATTCAGATGTATATCAAAAATATTCAGATGTAATTGTAGATGAATGTGGTAATAGATTTAATATTCGTAATTTACGTGATTCTGCTGGTATTTTACAAGAAGGATATTCTAGAAATATTGATTTAGATTCCCATTTAAAAAACATCAATTTCTATAATGATAAATGCTTTTATGATAATTGGAAAATGGAACCTAAATTAGTTAGTGAACCTTGCAATGGTTTAAAACGTAATGAAAAAGTACTAGTACCTGATTATACTGCAGTTGGTCGCCGTTATGGTGATTGTATTGGTAGTGGAGAGTGTGCTACACCAAATACTAAAACCTGTTACAATACCCCACCAACTGATTTAAATTGTGAAACTAATATTAGAAAAAGATATGATTTTTCTCATAATAAATTTAAAACTGAATCTTGTGTTAAACCTGCAGAAAGAGTATCTTTTAAAAGTACTCCTATTTCTAAAATTGATAATCTTGATAAATATCCTAATACACAAAGAACAATGGAATTATTGAATACTATAAATTCGGGTGTTACACATGATTACTATAAGTTTTTTGAAGATACCAAATGTATGCATTTACCAGCACAACGTTTATTCAATAATAATACATCTAGAAAAGCAACTCCTAATCATCATAATATGTATAATATTGAACCTAAGTATTTGAAGTAGGTATTTGATTTCTTTTTGATTTTTACATTTTTTATATTTATTTTTTTTATATTTATTTTTTTTATATTTATTTTTTTTATATTTATTTTTTTTATATTTAATATTTTGCAATTAACCATAATTAATGCGCCACCAATTAGTGCCGTCACTTTGAACCTGTGTAAAATTTGTTACAGTTTGAGTAGCTGAATTATCTATTAAAGCACTATCAACAGTATCAACAGTACATGAATTTGCACCAAGTTTTTTAATTATGTAAATACGTCCAGTAATAGAACTACTATTTGTCGGCAATGTAACAGTAATTGAATTTGCACTGGTATTACATATAACTGTATAATTATTTAAGTCTAGATTAAAAGTTGCAGACGATGTTAATACAATTGGTAATGATAATGAACCATTAACACTTAAAACTGATGTTGGAGTAGTAGTATTTATGCCGGTAAAACTTGCAGATGAACCACTTCCACTACTTAATACATTAAGACCTGCAGGATGAATATGAACGACAAAACCAACATACGCCGATAAATTGGTTGAAACGGTAAGTGTATTATCTACTGATGGTGATACTGCAACTATAGTTACACTAGTTAAAGTAGTATTTTCAATAACCACCGAACCCCCAATATATAAATTACGTTGTGCCGTACTTAAACCACTAAATATATTATTATTTAAAGTAATAACTGTACCTCCAGAGGCAGTTGATTGGATAGTATTAAGGGTTCCTGCGGCTACTCGCAATTCAGGTGAAACTTGAAATGTAGATAATGGCTGTAATATTGATACACCTACATTTCCAACATGTGTAATCGTCATATGACTTTCCAATCCATTGTCATTATTTATTGTTTCATTATTAGTTAAAAAATCTAAGCGTCCATCTAATTTATTTGCATTGCCATCATTGGAACCACTAATTGCTGATAAAACCCTCTTTTTAATATTTGGATTATGATTATTTCCAATACTACTATTACCAGCAAAATAGATATTACTTCTCTCATCAGATACACTATTTATAGATGTGCTTCCAGATGCCTTATAACCACTTTGCAATAATAATTCGCATTCTGTTGTAATTACTTGGGTAGTTGCATGGATTAATGTTAAAGGATCATTATAACCGTTTAATCCACCACCAATACCTACAAAACCATTAGATGTTAAACTCATTATTGTATTGAGTCCAGATCCACTATTTACAGATAATTTCATAATACCTTGTTTGTCAGCATTAGTACCATTATGAGAGGTCTCTATACGACCCAATTGTATAGGATTATTTAATGCATTAACCGTATCATAACACTTAAAATTAATAGCTGTAGCCCTTCCAAATGAAGTATTTTCTTGTGTAAGATTAGTAATAGCTAATTCGGGAACATTTTTGGTATTACCACTATAACCGCTAATTTCCATCATAGTCGATGCTTTGGAAGCACCTATCATCATATTACCATAATTATCTATATGCCCTCTAATTGAATCACTATTATCGAAAAAAGTATATATACTGGGACGTCTTAATACTGATTGATATGGTATAGTAGGTTCAGCGCTTAAGTATGCTCTTCTATCAATTGTGGCATGTGTATTATCTGCTATACTAATTATTGTAAATTCATTATCTTGGGCAATACCTAAAACAATAATATCTCCAATAGTTAATTCATTAACAAAATTAGTGTTTATTCCAGTAATATTAACACTACTACTGTAAGTTATTATTTCACCACTAAGTACGGAATAAGGTAACGGACGGCTACTAAGATTATTTATCTTCCCATCATCATCTATTACAATCGCTTGATTATAAGTTGCATTTGGATTGGCACTTAATATCATAGAAGCATTGACAGGTAAATTGGGATTTCCATATTTATATAATTGTGATACTTCTGAAGCTGAAAGCGTATTTTTATAGAAACGCAATTCATCCATTTTTCCACGAAAGAAATTAGTTAATCCATCGCGAGAACCAAAATATGTATTTATTGACGTGTGTTTTACTAAATTAATTATTCCTGCAGTATTAACAGTATTTTCGATTACTCCATCAACATAAAGATTAACTACACAGTTACTTCCAGAAGAAAGATCTGCAGTTTGTACAATATGGTGCCATTTAGAATCATTTATTTTAGTTGTACCTACAATACCAATGTTATTTGGTCCATTTACAATTATATTAGATGTAGCAACCATATTTCCATTATGTAATACATCATTCAAACCTAATAAATATGTACCAGATAAGGCTACATTTCCACCATTTGAAACAATATCATATGTTGAATTAACTACTACATTAGACGGCACATTAACCCATACCGAAATAGACATCGCACGTGGTGTAACTTCTAATAATGTATTTAATCCATTTAATGCATCTGAATCAACATATATATGATCTCCATTACCATCAAATTGAAGACAATTATTAATTACACCTGGAACCCAACAATTCTCCAAGTCAAAATTTATCAGAATACCATTAGTATTAACATATACGGGTAGATTATTTGAATCTAGATTTGTACTAGTCGATGAATAATCAACAGCTTGGGTTCCTTGGGAGTGATCGAATTTGTAAAAGCCGACTAAATTTATCGGTTGTGGATATAAATCATCATATCTCAGAGAATTGCAACTTTGGATCGTATTAAGTTTATTATTTGAACCATCAATGAAATTTATACTTTGGAGAGGCTGTTTTGTTATAATGTGTTTTGATGTGTTTTGAATTGTAAGACTGCATGCATTAACGGGATCATCAAAACTACTGCTTAATTGGCTTTTAATATGTAATGTAGAATCTGGACTAGTTACTCCAACACCAAGCTGATTTTGATGATTATATATGAGACTACAATTACCATCCCCCAAACCAAAAAGAGAATGATTATATCCAACCAATTGTTGATATATTCCTGTACTTTCCAAATCTAAACTCTGATTATCCCAAGATAATACGAATCCATAATCATTACCTCCAATACTTTGCAAATGGGTTACTACTTGATCCCTTTGTTTTAATCCATCATATTGTGATGTAAGTCTCTGTTCGGTTGAAATAAAGGCACCTGTATCAGTATCAATCATCTGATAATATACACTAGGTATACTACCGTTACTCCAAGTAATAAGAGCGTTACCATTATTATCTACTGTAACTGCAGATAAAGGTCTTTTATAAGTAAAAATTGATGAATTACCTGTATATCGGTCTAAATCATTGTATAGAGGTGTTGTATTAACCTTGGTACTCCAAATTGCATCAGAAACTGTTGTTAAATTAGATTTAAAACAATAAGCCGTAACATCTTTACTTCCAATATCGAGAGTGACATTTGCAGTTGTAGATGTTAAAAAATCTATTGCTGCAATTTTTTCAACAATATTACCAACAGATACATTACTTGAATTAATTTGTATTTCTTCGGAGACTAAAATCCTATTTGATATATTTTTTAGAGTTATTTTACGTTCTGATGGATACAATGCTAATATACTTGCAGTAGCTCCGCTGGTTAGACCTAATACAGCATCATCATTATTATACAAAGTTGCATCTGCCTGATAATTTCTATAAAATGTTAATACAAAACTACCTAGATTTAAATAAACGGGATTAATATTACCATTAACAATATGTTTATTTATTTCTGCAAGTGATAATAAACCATCACTAATATTGGAAAATGATATACTACCTACTGATGTTATTGGTATCTCTGTAGATTGTATAGTACCATTATAATTAAATACACGTATTGCAATTGTATATCTAGGGTCAGTGGAAGTATCAAATGCAGTCATATATCCAACCACAAATCCATTTGGATAATAAATGTCATCCGAAGGTAATCCGGCAATATAAGGATAATTTCTAGAATATGGACTAGTTACATTTACTTGAAATTTAGTTCGGATAATAGTACTATTAATATCATCTCCTATAATGGCACAATATACGGCAAATATACCACTATTTGATGTGTCAGCAGACCATACTACAGCATAATTTCCATTATAGAGTCCAGCGCAGCGAGGATATATTACAGATGATGATGGATTTATAGCCGAATCTAGAATTTTATCAGTTGAACTTAATGGTAGATTATTATGAAAAATCTGAAAATAAACATTATATCCGGTTCCAGAATTATCACTACCCCAAGCCGTTATATAATGATTAGAGTTTTGTGCTTTATTACCAGCGACCGAAGGATATGATTGATTATTTGCAGTTGTATTATTTATTTTAAAATTATCGCCATATCTAGAACCATCCGACATAAATCTCTGTCCATATACATTAAAATTATATACTGTACCGACAGAATCTTGACTGTTCCAAACAATTACATATCCACCTGACTCTAAATATGAAATAGAAGGATTTAATTGATATCCTGCAATTTCTTCATTTACCATCAGCACTTTATTATAATTACTATCTAAATCTAGACATGCAGTTGGTATTTTCTTTTGAATACTGACCGCCCCATCCCCTGTAATACGCATTTTTTCATTATTATTGGTTTTAATTACAATATCGCTTGGGGTAGTTGTTTTTATGTATGAGTAAAATGGTTGAAGAGTATACATTGTTTCTGGAATTGGAATTGAATTGGAATTTGTAACTAATGCAGTTATCTTAGTCTGAAATGTAAATTGTTGATTATAAGAATAGCCGGTTGTTGCATATGGAAATACAACTGATAGACCACTATCTAATGCAATGGGTGTTACGGTATTAATAATTGGAACATATATTTGTTGAAAAGATACACCTCCATTGTTGGACCACATAAACGTATTAGGTGTAGATAGACTATCAATTTGCAAAAGATATACACGGGATGTATCTCCAGTATAAGTTCCTTGAACAGTAATATTAGAATCATTAGTAGCAGTTACTAGAGAACTAAGTCCAGTAATTGTATCTAGCCTATCTGTATGAGTCCAATATATTTGTCGCCCAATATCAGAATATATGAAATCGTAGCCGAATCCAGAATCAATTGCATTTGGACTATAAGCCGGACCATCTAATCTAATTACCATATTACCAGTTTGATATGTTAAATATCTTTGAAAAATGGATTCTTTATTATCTGAACCAAAAGACCCCATAGATAATATACATTGGGTTCCATCTCCAAGAGAATTACTAGTTTGTAAAGTTAAATCTGCTGCAACATTACTTACTAGAGTATTTACTACTATACCGTTATAACCATTTTTAACATCACTGGGGTGTGTAACTGCAACATCTAATTGATAATCAAGACTACTAGATGCTTGATTTACAAGAATATTACCATTTTCGAATTTAATAATAGGTGAACCATTAGAGGATGTTCCAAATTGAATATCTCCTGTATTTGATACAAAACTTATAACAGCGCTACTTACAAAATACATATCATGTGAATTAAGATTAAAATCATTGAATGCTTCTAGATTTAAATTTTGGGTTTGTTGAGAAGAGGGTATTCCTGCAGGTGATACGCCAATATTAATATCAGAACCTTGAGATAATAAATTAATTTCACCATTTGTTGTTGTCATATCTATCCCTCCTGTTCCAGCTGTTTGTAATATCCCTCCATTTGCATTTGTAGCCTCAATAGTAATAGCATCACTATAATTACCATTACTACTTAGATTAACTATACCAATATCGGCACTTATACTTAAATTACCTGATTCTGTTCTAGTGATAATATCATTATTAGAAATAATTGTATATTTATTATTTACATTAGTAGTATGTGAAGATGTTGTACAATTATAATTTCCTACACTATTAAAATTTAAAGATCCATTATCATTTACTATAGAAAGTGTTTTTGGTGGTTGTGACATTCTATAATATAATTATAGTTATGATATTATATACTATTTATAACTTTATTAGTTATAATATAATTAGAATATTCTATTTTTTTTTAAACTGAATTTTATTCTATTTTTTAATTCTATTTTTTATTCTAGTTCATTAAAAATATAAAAAATATTAATTTAATATAGTAAATATAAAAAATAAGTTGTAATTATAAATTAGAAATAGAAATTAGAAATATAAATTAGAAATAGAAATTAGAAATAGAAATTAAAAATGCCACAAGCAGGATTATTAGAATTAGTAGCACATGGGATACAAGATATTTATTTAATAGGAAATCCACAAATTACATTTTTTAAAACAGTTTATAAAAGACATACCAATTTTTCAATGGAATCATATCAGCTAAGTTATGATGCAACTCCAAATTGGGGTAAGAAAACTACATTTTCAATAACACACTATGCCGATTTAATGTATACTATGATTATTGAAGCTGACTTACCCCAGATATATGCAAAACCTACAAGTGACCCAACGTATATAGGACCAGTAAGTGATTTTGATAAAGGTATGGGTAGTATCAGTTGGGTAAATAATACAGGTCATGCGATGGTATCATATTACGATTTAACAATTGGAAAACAATTAATAGACCGGCAATATGGTGAATGGATGGATATCTGGACCGAATTAAGTCAAAGTGAATCTAAAAAAAGGGGTTTAGATTTAATGTTAAATCGAAATTCTACTTTACAAGTAAAACCAGGACCTCTAACTACATACACACCTCTTCAATTCTGGTTTTGTCGTAATATTGGTCTTGCTCTACCATTAGTAGCTTTGCAATATCATGAAGTGCAACTTGAAGTTAATTTTAGACCATTTGATCAGATGTATACATTTGGTGCTAATAGTTATTACAGTGCAACTAGTAATGGTTCTAATATTCTATCAGTTTATAATTTAAATACTTCTGCCACAGTTCTAGATGATGCATTTCAGGCTAATATTGTGGTATTTCCAAATGGTAGCCAATATTTTATTCATCCTACAGCTACTATTGGAGGCACCAATCAAAATGGTACTATTGCAAAACCCTATCTTCTTCAAATGGTTAGTAATGTAGCAGCAGGGTATACAAATTCAACTATATATATAAAACCAAATGGGGTTATTGATAATACAAAAAATACTAATATTACAGAAGTAAAACTATATGTTGATTATATATATCTAGATACAATAGAACAAAGGGAATTTGCAAGTGCAAAACATCGATATCTAATTGAACAACTTCAATATAGTGGATCGCAAACTATTGATGCAAATTCTCTAACTAGTAGAATTACAATGAATTTTAATCTACCAATTAAAGAATTATTCTGGGTAAATCAATTAGACTCTATCTATTTAACTAATGATTTATTTAATTATTCCAACACTGTAGATCCTGTTGCAGTGCAAGATAACATTATTGCAAGTGCTATTATATATATTAACGGTATTGAAAGATTTAGTGTTAGAGATGGCAATTATTTTAGACTTATACAACCTTATCAGAAACATACTAGAAGTCCAAATGGATTTATATATGTTTATTCATTTAGTGTAAAACCTGAAGAACATCAACCAAGTGGTTGCAGTAATTTCTCTAAACTTAATACCAAAGAAATATTTTTAAATATACAACCTAATACGGGTTCTCAACAAATAAGAATTTATGCATTGAATTATAATATATTACGTATCTATAGTGGTATGGGAGGTATAGCTTTCAGTTCATAATTTTAAATGTATAAATATCTAAAAAATATTTTATATAAATATCTAAAAAAATTTATATAAATATCTAGAAAATATCTCATTAAATATCTAAAAAATATCTCACATAAAAATAATTACTCAAACTACTCAAACTACTCAAACTACTTAAACTAATTAAAAACTAATTAAAAACTAATAAAATGAAAACCTCTAAATATGTATGTATTTTTATGTATATTATTATTATAATTTTATTTACTGTTGGATATTCATCACAATCAATTCTATCAGCTACTCAAACTATTACTATGCCTGCAAATGCTGATGGTACAGTTACTATTATGACTGCAACTGAAGTACTTAATTCTAATTCATTGATGATATCATCAAATAATAATCCTGGTGTAGATTATAGTAATATAAATAATATTAGCACTATAATTTTTCAAACATTATTTTCTATATGTATTATTATTACAATATTATTATCATTAGGTGTATTATTATCATTTCTTAATAAAATATTTCTTAGTAAAATTATTTTATTAATTACATTAATATTAATGTTAATTATATTTATTTTGTTAATGATTATATATTTATCTTTAACTGTAACTAGTATAGGAACTAATAGTTTAATGAATTTTCTAGCAAATTATATTAATACATTTATATCACAAAAAATACAAAATAAAAAATTACCTCAAGAGATTCCTACAGATATTGCTGAAACATTACTTAATGATATTATACCCAAAAATATAACTCCTAATATTAATAGTGTAACAAGATATGATAATGGTTTTATTTTAATGACTGTAGCTACTTGGTTAATGTTTGTAAATCATATAGTCTATATGTTTTATATATAATAAATATGTAATATAATTTTTTATAATTCTTTATATTTTTTTATATTTTTTATATTTTTTCTATAATTTTCAATAAATAATAATATTTATATAGTTTAATATAAAACCCTAAAAATAAAATCTAAAAATGTTAATGTTTAAAAGTATTTGTCTTATTATTTTTACAGTTATAGGTATTCTATTTACAGTAGGTTATGCTGCTTTACCTTTAATTTCAAGTCAACTTAATATACCATCACCAGTAGGAGGTGATATTGGAGTTTCTAATGTATCTGCAAACGTTACATTATATATTAATAGTTTTACTCAACTTATAAATAATGCAGCTAGTACTTATAGTAGTATTAATTATAGTGATTTGAGTTCAATTAGTGGTATAACTAATATAATTTTTAAAACATTATTATATTTATGTGTTGCAGTATCTTGTCTTCTAGCTTTAGGTATATTACTTGCTTTATTTGGACTAAAATTTTTTAGTAAAATAATATTTCTTATAGCTCTAATTTTAATGAGTATTGTATTTATTTTAATAACATTAATTGTTACAAAAAGTAGTGAAGTAAAAGATATAACAAATTTTTTTAGTTCTGGTGGCAGTAGTTCTATAAATTATAAATCTGGAGGTATATTAGTTACTGTATCTACAGCTTTGATGTTTGTAAATTATTTATTATATGCATTCCTTGGATAAGTATTATATTTTTTTGTATTTTTTTGTATTTTTTTGTTTTAATTAATATAATTTAGAACTTTAATTTCGTTTTAATATTTTTGATCATTTATATCATAATTGTAAAAAGCATAATTGTAAAAAGCATAATAAAATATTCTACAAATGCAAAATATTCCAAATCAAAAACCAAATCCAATTAGTAATATATTGAATAAAATAAAATCGTTATTTTCAAAAACAACTGAAGATGAAAATACAATAGATATTGCAAAGGCTTTTTCTAGCGAGTCATTAGATGTTACTCAAATAATTAAAACAATTCTAGGATTACATGTTGATTTTCCTGATTATATCTTAAATTCTAAGGCGGGACATAAATATAATGAACTAGAATTCTTTCAGTCTAATCAAGACAGTAATAGTTCCAATAATACCAAGACCAATTCAAATGCATTGTTTGAAAAATTCAATAGGACTCATACTCTACTAGGAAAAACCCTTTTACAATCTATTATTCTAGAACCGGCTTTAAGTAATGGTAATGGTAATAGCAATGGTAATAGCAATGGTAATGGTAATATAAATATAGATATGTTGAAACAAAGGCAAAAATTTGCAAGTGGTTTTATGAAGAGTGCGCGATTAGGAGAAATACGTAAAACACTAGAAATGTGTTCTAAATTAGAAAAGGATATTCTAGCAATGCAAATGCAGGATAGTCCCGAAATGCTCGAGGTCTATAAAGTAGTCTTCTTCCAATTCCTACCTTTACAAAAACTCAATTATAATGAATTATTTTTAAAAATATTCTATTATTTTATAATTATTTTTAGTCCAGTATATGGAGCTGTTTCACCATTTATATTTATGTTTGCTCCATTCCTATTTATGCGTTATGGTTTAAAATTACCAATAACATTTGAAGCGTTTTGGACTATTACCAAAAATATGATTCTAGGAGGTACCGGTTTTTTCTCTAATCTCAATAAAATTTTAAATAGTGGTTTTGGTAAGGTTGCAGAAGCTATGGCGGGAGGTGGAGATGGTGGTGGTAATGGAGAGGGAGGTATGAATGGTGGTGGCTTTAGTATTAAAAAAGTTGTAATATCATTGGTTAAATGGCTTGTGGCTTTTATGAATAGTTCTACTGGTACATATCTCTATTTAGGATTCATAGTAGTTACTTATCTTTATGGAATCTATAATAGTACCCAAGTAAGCATTACTTATAATAAAATTATAAATATGTTTCATAGTCGGCTTAATATAATATCAAAATGGTTAAAAGGGGCAGTAGGGTTTTATAATATGGGTTTGGGATTTGAGTTTCCGGAATTAAAGCCTATTATAGAGCAGATTAAGGTATTATTGTTGCAAAATTCTACTATTGCAAGTCTTTTAAATCATTCTACATTTAATGATGAACCTGGTTTATTTTCTAATAAGGGTATTATTATAAAGACTTTTAAAGATTTTCTAGATATGAAAAAGCTTCTAGAACCATTTAGCAAATATATGGCACATATTGATGTTTGGAGCAGTATTGGAAATTGGCTACAAGAAGGCGGTGGGAGTGCAAAGGGTGGAATAGCTAACCGCAGTATTTGCAATTTTATATCTGGAAGTGATGTACCTATTGTAAAAGGTACTGATCTATGGAACATTTGTTGCAAGGTTCCCGTTTATAATGATGTTATGATGGGGGTCCAAGTAATGGGGGTCCAAGCCCCCAAAACCCCCTTGCCCTTGCAGGGGGCTAATGGTGAAAATAAAGCTAATGGTGAAAATAAAGCTAATGGTGAAAATGAAAATGAAGCTAGTATATTGAATTCTAACCTTTTGATAACTGGACCTAATGGTTCAGGTAAATCGACCTATATAAAATCTGTAATTGAATGTATTTTATTAGGTCAAACAGTGGGAGTTGTACCGGCAAAAGAATTTTCTTTTACACCATTTACCAACATTGCTACCTACTTAAATATCCCAGATTGTCAAGGTAAGGAAAGTCTATTCCAAGCTGAAATGAACCGATGTTATCAACAATTGCAAGTATTAAAAGAGGCAGAAACCAAAGGACAATTTAGCTTTAATATTATGGATGAGATATTTGTTTCAACTAATTACCAAGAAGGTATGAGCGGTGCATATGCAATTATTAAGAATATGTGTAAAATGACTAAATGTTTGAATATCATTACAACGCATTTTGATGTTTTAGCTAGTATGGATGAAGTATGTGTATCCAAGAAATACTTTGATATTGAAATTGATGAAAATGATAATATTAAAGGTGATTATAAAATAAGAGACGGAGTTAGCAAAAAACATATGGCTCTTAAATTATTGAAAAAGAAGGGTTTTGATGCTTCTATAATAGAAGATGCAGAATTTTTGTATAATAAATTACAAGGTGATGTTAAAGATGCAGATGCAAATGCAGATGCAGTTATTGTTGTGGATAAAGAAGAAGTTATTCTAGAAGATAAAGAAGATAAAGAAGAAGTTATTCTAGAAGATAAAGAAGATAAAGAAGAAATTATTATAGAAGATAATAAAGATGAATTAAAAGTGATTTAAAAAAATAATAATAAAATAGTAATAGAATACCAAAAAATGTCTCAATATAAATCTTCCATCTTAGTAAATCCTAATTATGCAACCAATGGTATCAGTAGTGATACAAAACAAGCAGGTTGGTATCAAATTGCCCCTAATACTAGCAATCTTGCATTACGAGTAAATTATTCCAATATTGGACTTAGTGGCGAAATACGACTAAATACTAGCGTTACACCTAATGTTTTTCAAGGTAGTAATGGTTCTGCATGGGTAGATTTTAATGCAATTCAAGGTCTTCAAGGTAACCCGGGTATAGATTTTACAAATGCAGTTAACTTTAATAATTTAGGTTCCAATACAGCAACAGGTAGTGTAGTACCTCTAGCATCAGTATTTGCTACTACATATGCCAATGTCGGCGCATCTATTAGTAATGTTAACATCAGAAGTCTTCAAGGTGGTTCCTATGCGGTGAATAGTAACTTATCTGTAAATAGTATGGTTTTGAGCCAAAATAGTAATGTTATTAGCTTGACTTCCCAACCTTTGCCATATACTTGGGATTTTACTAATGGACGCAATACAGTTCCATATTTAAAAAACTCAACTAGTGATACAAATAATTATGGATGGGGTTCAACTTCTAATTGGGTAGTACAAACAGGGGTTACAGTTACTAAAGGTCAGGCTGTTAGATTAACCAAAGATTCAGTAAGTTCAAGTAATATTGTTATTACTCCAATTACTTATACTACTTTAGTTGGTTCCAATCCATTTAATACGCCTTTCAATATATTGGGAATTGCAACTCAAACTGCAACTGGTAATGGTAGTAATAGTTGTATTGTTTGTACTAAAGGTATTACTACTGCTCTTTGTACAAGTAATATTGCAAGTGGTTTTTCTCCAACTACTGATATTCCTTATGTCGGTGCTTTGGGAATAGTTGGCAAAGACGGAGGAGTATTTTGTGTATCTAATAATTTACCAACTGTTGATTATATGACAGCAGGTTATTTTTTAGAAAGCGGTCCAGGATTAGCAAATAATGGTAACAATGTTTTATTTTATGTAGATACAAGCAGCAGCTTTTAGTGCAGCTTTTAGTGCAGCTTTTAGAAAAAGCCGCGCCAAAACTCTAGAGGGACATTCGTCCCTCAGTATTTAAATATTTTATTGTACTAAAAATAAAAAGTATAAAAACAAGGGAGGTTCGAAAGGAAACTTGGTTCCTTTCAAAACAAGGGAGCGCGAGGGCTTCAGCCCCTCGCAAAGGAGGTTCGAAAGGAAACTTGGTTCCTTTCAAAACAAGGGAGCGCGAGGGCTTCAGCCCCTCGCAAAGGAGGTTCGAAAGGAAACTTGGTTCCTTTCAAAACAAGGGAGCGCGAGGGGCTGAAGCCCTCGCAAAGGAGGTTCGAAAGGAAACTTGGTTCCTTTCAAAACAAGGGAGCGCGAGGGGCTGAAGCCCTCGCAAAGGAGGTTCGAAAGGAAACTTGGTTCCTTTCTAGTTATAAGGAGTAGTCCAGTCGCCATTAGGAGTTTGCATCCAATATCCAGAATATGCAGGGTAGTATTGATATGGTCGCCAATTGCCGGTATCAAGTAAATAGGATTTATCCCAACCCCAACGACCACCCCATCCATTAGTACCCCAACCTCGATAAGGATAAAAATCTTCTTTATTTTGATATTTCATAAAAATAACATAAACTAATACTGCCATGGCAATAATTGAAACTATGTAAGAAACGCACATTTTATACTTCTATAGTTATGTATCTAGAATATGTATCTAGAATATGTATCTAGAATATGTATTAGATATGTATTAGATTTTTTTTTGTATTTTGTATAAATAGTTAATTTATAATTGTTTTTAATTTTTTAATTTTTTATTTGTTAAAATACATATCTAGAATAATATCCAAAATAAATATCTAGAATATATATAATAATTAAATATCTAGAATATAAAATTAATACAATATATAATTAATAAATTTAAAATGAATATTGCTAATCTTGGTAAATATGCTAGTGTATGTGATCTTCCATACACCACACAGAAAATTAATTACAATCGTGGATATGGCAACATTGTAATTCATGAAGTTAAGGGTGATAATACGGTTAATACTAATATTATTAAATATAATCGAATTGAACCTCTTCAAATGCCATTTGCAACTCATCTTCCTAATGCTGTTGCAGGGAATACATATCAGATGTTCAATCCAGAGACAACTATTGCTTGGGCTGATAAACGTTTTTTCGAATAGAGATGTTTACGCATCTAATATAAATTAAGATATTATTATTTAGTTTTTTTTTCTTATATTTTTTATATTTATAAATTATAATATAAAGTATACTTGCATTTATATTTATTGTAAATATACAAATTAATAATGGCAGAAGAGGTAGAGGTAGAAGCAGGTAGAGAAGAAGTAGGAGAAGAAGAACCTGTTGTAAAAGAAATAGGTCATAAATATTACGATAAAAATGATGAAGTAAATAAATTTTATGATAAATATACAAATAGAACAGGTGAAGAAATTGATGTATTTGATGAAAATGATAAATCAGATAAAGAATTTAATTTAGATAATATAAAATTAAAAGATATAGAGTCTATATTAGGTGAAAATGGAAAAACTAGTGAATTAATCAAATTATTTGAACATTATATTTCTTCTAGTAATGAAAATGAAGAAAATGAAGAAAATGAAAATAATGTTCCTGTCATAGAAGAAAATTATGCAGAAGATATATTAGAACAAATTTCAGTAGAACCTAAAAATAAAGTAGCAATATTTAAATACAAAGTATATTTATATAATATTCATATTCATTTAATTAAATTAATATTAAATAATGATAATGACTTTTCTAAATTTATTTATGAAGATGATAATACTTTTAAATTATTTTTTGAAAAATTAAAAGAAACTAGTATTCATAATCGTGATAAATATTTTAGTAATATAAAAAACTTGATAAAAAAAAACACAGATAAAGAAATTAATAATAATGAAAGTATTCCATACAATTATGAATATATGGATATGTATATACCTAAATTACTAAATAAAAAATCTTCAGAATTGAATTTATCAGGTGGGTCGGGTAGGTCGGGTAGTAATCCCTATTGGGGTGGAGAAGGTTCAAGTGAATTCGATAATTCTGAATCTAGAAGTTCTAATTTCGTTGAAGATCCGGAAGATGAAATACAGCCACCATCAATAAAAACACTAGCAGACTTAAAAAAAGTAGAAGATAAAGATAAAAATGAAGATAATCCACCAGATAAACAAATTAAAAATAATTTTATCAATAATGGAGAAATTTGGAAAACAGTATTAAATAGTAATAAAAATAAATATTATGGTTTTAATGAAAATACACCTACATTAGATGGTAGAAAATATTTACTTTCTAGACAAAGTAATAGTGATAAAATACAAAAATATATAGATAAATGCAATGATTTACAAATATTTTACATAAAAAAACATATTGAATTATATGACATATTTAAATTAATGAAAAAATATATAGATTTCAATATAGAATTTAATGATATAATAAAAAAATTGGTTGATCCTAAATATTTAAAAAGATATAAAGGTAAAAACCTACCCATTAATTTACCTCCCTTGTTAAAAGATATTAGTAATAAATTAAAAGAAGAAAATGATGTTAGTACATCTGCTGGTAATCAATCTACTAATATTTTTAGTAAACCTGTACCTGTAGCTGAAGCTGTAGATGTAGCTGTACCTGTAGCTGTACCTTTAGAAAATATGGTCGGAGGTGCTAATGTAAATCCTAACGCAAATGATAATAATTTTCCTGTGATACCAAATAATAATAATAATAATAATAATAAAATAAAAAGAAATAATGAAAAAAATAAAAATACATATATTATTGGAACAGAAATATTTGATAAATTTATAAAAAAAACATCAGATTCTAATGTTCCAAGTCTCAAAGTAGATCAAACTTTATATTTAACATTTGGTGATATTAGATTTATGATTACTTTAAAAGAAATAGTTGATAATAAAACTAAATTAGATATTGGCAAAACAGTAAATAATCTATATAAAAATACTGCTAAAGACTATATATTTCATAATATTTTAGGTAATGAACAAGCTAAAGCAGGTGGTGATATTAAAGATAATCTAAAAAAAAAAATAGAAGATAATATTAAATTAATGAAATCTGGTAAAGAAGCAGAAGCAAATTATGATGTAGAACAAGTTACTTATGTAGTTGATTCAATTGAATCATATGAAATATTACAAGCCATTAAACGTATACAATTATTAAATGAACAATCATTATTAGCAATTATAGGTAAAAAAGAAGATATTAATAATCCAAATAGTAATGACAGATTAGACAAAATAATAGCTGAATATAAAATAAATGTAGATTCTTATGGTAATATAAAAAATTTAGAAGCAAAACAAGATGTAATGGAAGGTGATCAACATACTTTATGGCAAAATTTTAATACATCTAATAATAAAGATACACATTTTGATATTAATATACGAAGATTAGAACAACCACAAGAAACATATGATACTGATACAATACAATCAGCTATATATAAATGCTACGATTTACAAATATTATATCTGGTAAAACATTTAGAGATTATTGAAATGTTTAAATTGGTATTTTATTTTTATGATATGTTACTAAAAAAAATAGGTGTATTATTTTTAATTTTAGCATTGTATAAAAGATATAAAATTGATTTGAATGATATGCCTATTAGTATTAAAATTGGTAATTTTATAAAAGATATGCCTGTTATGGTAAATTTAGGATCTAAGACTAGTCAAAATGTACCGCCTATTGAAGCAGCGGTGGGCGCGGTGGTGGGTGGAAGTATGGCTGGGGGTTCTTTTATACCACCTCCACCACCACCACCATCAATAGCAAATCTAAAACCACCACCACCATTAATATTATTAGAAACACAAATATCCAAAAATAAAGAAAAAACTTTAATAAAAAAAAATGCAATAGAAGCAGCATTTGAGAAATATGATGAAAATTTTACTAAGATAACTGAAAAATATAATAATAATATGGATAATATAAAAGTCAGACAACAAAAAATTTTGAGAGATTTACATAGAATTTCTTCTGAAGAGAATGATGATGATCCAAAAGTAATCAAAATATTTAACATTTTATTAAATTATTTTAAAATTATTAAAAAAGAAAGCGATGCAAATATAGATAGCTTTTCAAAAATATATAATTACGTCGATAAATTATTAATTGAAATATTACAAAAATATCTGGCTGTTGTTATGATAATAATTAGAAATAAAGATGAGAATAAATATATTGATAATTCTATAGATAAAAATAAAGAATTTAATTTATTAAAAAATATTTATTATGATTTGGAAGAATACATTGTTAATATAGATATTAGTCGAACCAGTATAAGAAAGAAAAGATCAGATTATGGTGTTGTTAAAATTGGTCAATTTAGTAAAGATGATTTGTTTAGTGTTGATAAGATGTTAAAAACATTTCACGAATCTTTTAGAGAAAAATATAAAAAAGATTTGGAAATAGATAAATCTGAAATAGATAAATTCGAAATTGATAAAGGAATATATAAAGGAATAGGAGGAATTAGTTTTCCTTTTAAATTTAAAAAAGAATCTAAACAAATTAATGAATTAAAAACAGAAATACAGCAACTTCAAAAAATTAATGCAAAAGATGTAGATATTGATCCAAAAATTAATGATTTGTCAGAAGTTTATAAACAAATATTTACCACGTTACAATTAGATTATATAGCAGAATCAATAGATGAAAATAAATTTACTGATGAAAATATACAAAATAATATAGCTTTACCACAAACATCTAAACAACAACATATACTAAGTTATTTAGAAAAATTACATAAAATATATTTATCCAATGATGAAAATTTTAAAGTATTATCAGGGATGGAAGAGTCTGATGATGAAGCAGAACCGGCTGTTGATGTTGTGCCGAGTAGTGGTGGTGGTGTATTAGTTGGCGGTGGGAAAAAATTAGATTTACAACTTAAATTATTGGATGAACTTGTAAAGAGTTTAGGTTATAAAAATTTAGAATCGGCGTCAAAGGATAGTTTATTTATTACTAAGCCCGCTTATGATAAATTAAGATTAAGTATAGATAAATTAAAAGCAGAAGCGGATTTAAAAAAAGCGGCAGCTGCTGAAGCTTTAAAAAGAAAAGCTGCTGAAGATGCTGCTGCTGCTGCAGCTGCAGCTTTAAAAAGAAAGGCTGTTGAAGATGCTGCAGCTTCAAAAAGAAAGGCTGATGAATTAGAAGAAGAAAGATTGAGAAAATTAGAAGAAGAAAGATTGAGAAAACTAGAAGAAGAAGAAAATGCACGTAGGAGAGATGAAGAACTTAGGAGAGCTGAAGAACTTAGGTTAGCTAAATTAGAAGAAGAAAGAGTAGAAGCACTTAGGTTAGCTAATTTAGAAGCTGCCAGAGTAGAAGCTGCAGATGCTGCAGATAGAGAAAGAGTTGCTAGAGAAGCTGCAGATGCTGCAGATAGAGAAAGAGTTGCTAGAGAAGCTGCAGATGCTGCAGAAAGAGAAAGAGTTGCTAGAGAAGCTAGAGAAGCTAGAGAAAATACAAGAAGATCTTTATGTGAAAAAATTAAAAATATTATAGATATATACAAACAACAAGGTGATTTAAAAGCAAAAATAGATTTAGAATTACAAGGAATTGCAACCGAAGAAACAGACAATATAAAAGATATAACAAATTTATTAGAATTAATAAATAAATTAATTGAAAAATTTGGAGATGATTTTATTGCAAATTGTGTAAAAGATGAAAATTTTGATTTAATAGAATTTACAGAAAAATATTTAGATAAATTATTAGAGATTATTCTGGGAGCTGCTAGAGTATTTGTTAATATTAGACAAAATGGAGGAGGAGAAGGAAACCTAAATAATTTATTAGCTATTACAAATAATACAATTAATTTTAAAGATGGTGCTGGTACTTGTAATAATAATAATAATGATAAATTTAATGAAGATGTAAAATATGGTCCATATAAAGCTATTTATCCTGAAGTACCAAATAAAAATACATATATTTTTCAATCATTATTTGAAGAAGCAACAGATGAAAATACAAATGCAACAAAAACAGCTATTGAAGCATATAGATATGGTTCTATTCTACAACAGAATCTATATAAAACTATAGAAAATGGTAAAAGTGTTGTTATATTTGGGTTTGGTTTTTCGGGTTCAGGTAAAACTTATACACTTATTGAAGGTAACGAAGAAAATGATAAATCTATATTAATCCAATATATAGAAAAATATAGAGCTCAAATAGAATCTATTGATTTTGTAGAAATATATCCAGAAAATAATACTATTTATGCTAGTAAAGCAAATACCAAGTATAGTAAAAGTAAAGGTGGAGGTGAAGCTGTAGGTGCAGATAATAATGGTATATTTTCTACAGATGAAGGTGAAAATGAAACATACAAAGATCTTAAAATTGATGATAATTTTAATTTATATGATTCAATACAATTAACAGATGGAGAAGATAATAATGCGATAATTAAAGAAAGACTTAAACAGATTGAACAATTAAGAATTAAAAATTTTAGAATTTTACCAACCCCAAATAATCCTGTTAGTAGTCGTAGTTTTTTACAGATAACAATTAAAATGAAAAATGACGAAGGAAATAATACTGGTGGTGGTCAATTAGTTTTATTTGATATGCCTGGAACAGAAAATACTGTTAATATTAAAAAAATAATGTTGGGTGGTGATAAAATATTTACTGATTTTAACAATAGAAATAGTGTTGAAGAAATTCAACCTGGTGAACTAGATATAATGAGTAAAAAAGATTTTGATGATAAAAAAAATAGATCAGATAAAGAACACGAATATTATATTGACAAAAAAAAATTTATATGTCGGGATATTTTATTTAATGAGAATTATTATTCTAAAAAATATTGTGATTTTTCAAATATATATTTAGGTTTAGAAGATAATACACATACTTATATGGCAGAAGATATTAAAGATTTAGATAAACAAAGAAAATCTAAAACTAACGACAAGATAAAGGATAATTTTATTATAAGGTATATTACATTTTATAATGATTATAAACATCTTATTAAAAAAATTACATTTTTAAAAAAATATAAAGACTATAATCCAGATCAAATAAAAGCTTTTAATATATTATTTAAATATTTTACATTACATATAAAAGGATTTGAATTTGTAGGTATTGAATTTTTAGATAATGATTTTAGGAAAGAAGGTAAAGATACTCCAATTGAAAAAAATATTACTGGTAGAAGTAAAAAATTATCACCATCTAGTTTTAAAGTAAATACTAAAGTAGAAGATGTACCTGAAGTAAAACCAAAAACTAATGAAGATGTAAAAAACTATATAGAAGCAGAAATAGCAAAAATTGGTATAGAAATGGCTCTTTTTTTTAATGGTAAAACTGGTAATTCATTAGACATTATTAAAGAAGATGAAGAAATTTATTTTTTAAATGATAAAGAATTTAAACAAATATATGAAACTTTTATTGAAAGATATATAAAAAAGAAAGAACATATAAATATACCAGATGGTAAAACAAAATTTGAATTATCTGAACAAATTACAGACGATGATAAAAAACATATTGGACAAATATTTAATGTAGGATTTTTAAAGGAAGAATCAAACGAAGTACAATCAAAAAAAAGAGAAGAACAAAAAGTAAAAATAAATGAAATAAATGAAAAATACAATAAATTACCTAAAAATCGTATTAATATAGAAGATAAAGCAAAAGAGATAAAAAAAGTAGTAGAAGAATTTGAAAAATCAGAAAAAAAAGCTAAACAATATGATTCAAATATCAAAGCAATTTTTTTTAAAGCAGGTGGGATAGTTTTTAATTATAATGCATCTTCAACATTTTATGATACAATATTTAAAGAAGGGGATAAAATAAATACATCAAGTCCATTGATAAAATATATTTTATTAATATTACAATTTATATATGATAATTCAGAAATTGAATCATTTGAAACAAAAACATTAGAAGAATTAAATACTTCATTTAATAAAATTATTAAAAAATATAATGATTTTATGGATGAAGCATTTATACCTAATCCTAATCCTAATCCTAAAAAAAAATCCAAGAAAGTAATTAAATCAGATGCACATAATATGAGTTCAACATATAATAAATTTGCTGAAAATAATATAGAAGACCTAGAAAATTTTGTAAAAGAAAGAAAAAAATATGATAGAGTAAATATATTTTATCGTGCATCAGTATATTTTATTTATAAATATATCCAATTTATTGTAAAACAAGGTAGTGCTATTGTAACAACTCTAGAACATCTTAAATTCTTTTTCTTATCTCATGCTAGTGAAATTGATAATTATAATCGATCAAATGTAGCAAATTCTAATAAATGTTTTACTATAAGTGAAGAATTTATTAGTGATGGAAAATTTAATTCAATGTATAAACCAGCTAATAATGTACCTAATATATTTACAAATGAACAAAAATATATAATTCCATCAACACCCATAAATGAAGAAATAAATATTGGTAATATGAGTAAATATGGTTTATTACCAATCCTACAATATTTAGCAGGGGATCAAACTGATTTATTTCAATTACAGATGAAACAGATTGCTGATACAAATAATTATACACCAATGTTAACAGGTAATGTTGCAAAAGATGCAAACACTTTAAATTCAGTATTCATCATGTTCGCACATATTAATACAACAACTGAAAACAAAAATGAAAATGAAATATCATTAGTATGTGAATCAGCAAAGGATACTCTAGTATATATTAATAGTATATCAAGTATTCCACAAATATATCAATTTGATGATGATGAATTACTAGGGGGATTTTATAATAATTATAAATACAAAAATAAGAATAATAAGAATAAATATAAAGAATTAAAGAATTATAAAGAAATTCTATCTAATATTAAAAAAAATAAAGAAAATTATATTGATAATCACAATCATAAACGTTTTTTAAGTATTAAGAATTTAAGTAATACAAATAAAAAGAGATTATTTTCAAGACGTACTAAAAAATATATTAAATAATTACTATTTATTGTAAATACTAAATATTTATTCTAGATACAAAATTATTATTATAAATACCAACTATTTTTAACTTTTTACAAATTATTTCTTAATAATTTCTTAATAATTATTAATAATATTATATATCATTACAAAGTATATCTAGACTTATCTATAATTCTATAATATGCCTATTAAACGAATTAAATATCTTAGCAAAAAAAATAATAAGACACATACAAAAAGTATCCACTCCATAAATACTCAACCTCATCTAAATGATTTATCAAAACCTGCACAACATAATCTTATTGATCTTATTTCGATGATTAGACAAGCTAGTAAAAATAGATCAAAAACTCAATCTAATCTTCCAGCTAGATTGATTAAGATGAATAAGATGAATAAGAATAAACCAAGGATGTCACCATTTTTACAGATGTCAAGGCATACTTCGCGTATGTTACCACATAATATACAAACACCTGAATCATTTAAAAAATCAGTAAGTAGTTCTTATTCTAGTATTATTAAAGATGGAGAACAACATAGTGAAGGTAAACAAATAATTAACGACTCTACTAAACCTTTTATTCGAATTAATGAAATTCAGGACGGTCAAATACAGCAATATATGGTTCCAAAAAATACTATTCCTTACAATGTGTCAAATGATGAATCTTCTAAAGAACCTATTATTAGATCTCCGATGTTTTTATCAACACCTGTTCATTCAGGGATTCCTATGGATATAAAAATGAGGATGCAAGTTCCAAAAGCATCTATTGTTATTTATTCTGCAACTTCTAAGAAAACTCCTAAAAAAACTTCTAAGAAAACTCCTAAGAAAACTCCTAAGGCTTCTAAGAAAACTCCTAAGGCTTCTAAGAAAACTCCTAAGGCTTCTAAGAAAACTCCTAAGGCTTCTAAGAAAACTCCTAAGGCTTCTAAGTCAAAGAAAAAATGAGAAATATCTCAGAAATATCTCAGAAATATCTCATATGATAAAATTATTTATATTTTTCAACTAAAAAGTAAAATATTAAAATATTTATAATTTTATATATAGAATTTTTTAAACTTATTAATTTTTATTATTTTATTATATTTTATTTCTATAAATAATTTATTCTACAATTTATTCTACAATTAAATTTTTTTTGAAAAAAATAGTATAATTTAGTAATTTTATCCAAAAAAATAATATCATAAATACTTTAATATATAACACAATAACAAATATAACTTTTGCGAATTTATTTCTAAAAAATTATTATAGATACATAATATAATATACTATATAATATTACTATACTATAAAATGTCTAATTTACAAAAAACTGTTACTATTGTCCTAGCTGTATTAGCTATAGGAGCTATTGTATATTTAATTATGTCTTATAATTCTGGTAGTACTATGCCTATGAATACTCGTATGTCACCTATGAGTACTGGTATGTCACCTATGAGTACTGGTATGTCACCTATGATGATGGGTGTTGAACACTTTGAAAGTACTGGGTCTCCTGCTGATGCAACTACTGTTGGTTCTGGGTCAATGTCTACATATGCTATGGGTAATGGTAGTGGTGTAGATGCCAGTGAAAGTATTGAAATGGTTGAACAACCTCAAGGACTTATGCAATCTGGAGGTGGTACTCAGATGAATAATCTTCCTTCGGAATGCTATCCTAAAGATGTTTTATCAAGTGCTGATCTTTTGCCTCGTGATGCCAATTCTCTCTGGGCTCAAGTAAGTCCTTCTGGTCAAGGTAGTCTTGCAGATCAGAACTTCTTAACCTCTGGTTTCCATATTGGTATCAACACTGTTGGTCAAACTCTTCGTAATGCCAACCGTCAGCTTCGTAGTGAACCCCTTAACCCCCAAGTAAAAGTTAGCCCCTGGCAACAAACTACTATTGAACCCGATATTAATCGTCGTCCTTTGGAAATTGAAGGAAATTTGTAATTATATCCTAATTACAGTTTTTCTGATTTAGTATCTAGTATCTAGTATCTAGTATTTATTATTTTTTATACATTTTTATTTTTTTATTCATTATTAATAGTAATAGTAAGTAATAGTAAGTAATAGTAAGTAATAGTAAGTAATAGTAAGTAATAGTAAGTAATAGTAAGTAATAGTAAGTAATAGTAAGTAATAGTAAGTAATAGTAAGTAATAGTAATAGTAGTAAGTAATAGTAAAACTATGGGTAAAGTTGATAAATTAGCTAAATATGTAAGAAATCCTTCAAAGGCTAATAAAATTGCGAAACAAATTAAAAAATTACAAAAAAAACTTACAAAATCTCAACATGTAGGTATTAAAAAATATAAAAAACGATTACAGGGTCATATGAGCAAAAATACTAGATATTTAATTAATAAAAGTAAAAAGAGTCAAGAAAAGAGTCAAGAAAGACAAGTGACAAGTCTGCTTGAAAGTAGGAAAAGTCAAAGAAGTATTAAAAATACAGATTCAGATAAGCTTTTTTCTAGAAAATCTACAACTATTAAAATAAATAATATTCCAAATATTCCAAATATTCCAGATGTGCAACAAATAAAAAAAATGTCTACTATTGATAAAACCAAATCACCAAATGATTATGAACATGAACATGAATATGTAATAGCAATTCCAAGTTACAAGAGGTCAGATATAATTCAAACACATACTCTAGCAGTATTAAATAGACATAAAATCAAGCCCGAATTTATTACTATTTTTGTTGCAAATCAAGAAGAGTACGATATTTACAAGTCAACATTACCTTCATTTTTATACAATAATATTGTAATTGGGCAATTAGGTCTAAAAAATCAACGTAATTTTATAAGTGAATATTATCCAGGTGGGAAATATATTGTGGAAATGGATGATGATATTAAGAGCATAATGCAACTAGTAGTTAAGAGGAAAAATGAAAGTATGAAGATTCGTCAGAAGAGTCAGAAGAGTACCACTACTATTAAAAAGACAGTAAAACCAATTGAAGATTTGGATGCATTTATTAGACGTGCGTTTGAAATGTGTACTGAAAGCAATATCTTCTTATGGGGAGTATATCCTCTCGTCAATCCTCATTTTATGACTTATAAAATTACAACTGATTTACGATTTATAGTTGGTCCAATGTGGGGAATGATTAACCGACATCGTAAAGATTTGCAACTTACTGTAGATGAAAAAGAAAACTCTGAAAGAACTCTCCAATTCTGGACAGCTGATGGTGCGGTATTAAGATTCAACAATGTAGGGATAGAAACAAAATATTACAAGAATAAGGGTGGAATGCAAGATGAAGGTAAAAATCGCAAGGAGGAAGCCCTTAAATCTGTTTACTATCTGAATAAAATGTATCCTAATTTAACAAAGATTTCTCTAAAGAAAAAAAGCGGGATGCCAGAGATTAAAATGATTCATAAAAAGAAAAAGTAAAAGTAAAAGTAAATATATTTTTAATTATTTTTAATTATTTTTGATTATTTTTGTTTGTATTTATTTTTTTCTAATTAAATAATAATAATATATTAGGGATATCCTTAAAATGACTATAGTAAGAAAAAAAATAGGAATTGGAAGTAAAAATAAAAAAAAAACAATAATAAAATCACAATATGGAGGGGGTCCTTATAAAGTAAAATTTGAACAACCTAAAGCAAAACAGCAATCACAAGATCAAATAAAAGCAAACACAAATGCATCATTTGGAAAAAAACCTAGTTTTTTTAGTAGTTTAAAACAAGGTATTTTAAACAGTCCAAAAAATCTTTATGCTGGTGTTGGTGCACTTAAAAATGGAGTTAAAACTGGTTTAACAAGATTTTTTAGAAAAAATCCTAGTATCGCTATTACTAAAAAAATAGACACAAAATCAGGTACATTTTCTACTAAATTAAGTACAATTGCAGAACAAATTGCTAAAAAAACAGGTCAACCTGCTCAAAACACTTCACAAATAAAAAATCCATATGAAATTGCAAAAAGAATGATTGAAGCTAAAACACAAAGAGATAATTTACTAAAACAAATTAAGAGTACTACTAATTTAGCTACAGTATCTGATTTACAAAAACAATTAGATACACATCAAAGCACAATAAATACTGCAACTAAAGAAAAACAACAATTATTAGAAAGTGTTAACAAAGAAGATTACAATCCACAAATCAGGTCTAAAATTTTAAAAGCACTTGGTAAAATAGATAGTTATAATACTAGGGCACAAGCACATAGAGATGAATCTGGACCTATGAATTTAAGGGCTGTATTATCAAAAAGCTATCAAAATACTAAAACCGCATTAGGAACAAATACATTAAAAACAATAGGATCATCATTTGTACCTTCAATTTTAAGAAGAGCTTACACAGGTATTGTAGAAGGTAAAAAATTAGATGCATTTGGAACTCGTAGATTAAGTGGTTTGGGAAGAAAAGTCGGTAGGAGTATTATAAATACAGTTCCTTTTTTTAGAAAAAAAAGCATAAAAACATTATCTGAAAGATTAGCTACAGATACAGCGGATATAAACAAAATTGGTAGAGATACAAAAATAGTTTTAACTAATATTAAAAATATGACAACAGATTTAGAAAATTTAAAAGGAAAAACAGATTCACTTTCAATAATAAGAAGAGATGAATTAACTGCAAAAATATCAGAACAAAAAAGATTACTTACAGCTTATGAAGTAAAAAGTATTAGAATGAAAAAACTTGTAAATGCAACAAAAGCTAATTTAGAAAAAAAAACAAAAAGAAAAGAAGAAAAACTTACCAGTGCTATAAATAAATCTAAAAACTCTTCAAAACAATTTTTGGGTAGTATTAACAGTATAAGAAGCCAACTTACTAATAAAGACAATCCTAATAGTTCTAAATATACAGACGTAGAATCATTATTAAAAAAAATGGATAACACTTCAAAAACAGAAGATATTGTTAAAGATATTACTAGAGAAGAAGTAAGTAACGCATATTCAGATATATCAAATATGTTACAAAATATTAATAAAAAAATGGCAACTGCTTCAGATGATGAAAAACGAAGATTACAATTATCTAAAGATATAATTATTAATCAAGGGACTGCTCTAAGAAAATTATTAGAAACAACACGTGGTTCAGAAAATTCAAAATTATTAACAAATAAAGCACAACAAATGAGAACATTAGTTAATAGAAATCATAGAATTATTGCAAATAATATTGTTAGAGAACAATCATCTTACATACCTAGATCTATACTTAAAAGTATCCCTTTATTATCCGGAAATACTATACATCGTATTACACCTAATAAAAATTCTATTAATTCTGCATTACAAAGATATTCAGCTATTAATACTAAAGCTCCTATACCTATACCTCAAAATGTAAAAAATTTAATTAAATCAGATAAAGTTTTAGAACCTCTTTATTTATCTAATCCTGAAAAATTTAATAATATTTTATCTAAAGCTAGCGGAACTGACCTTCAAAAAATAGATTATATTAAAACAGAATTTGGTAAAGAAATAAAAAATACTAGAACTAATAGTGAAAAACTATTAGATTTAGAAAAAGATAAAAATAGAATTAGCCAAGAAATTGACACAGCTAAAACTACAGGCATAGCTGGTATACAAAGTAATATAGATACTAAATTACTAGAACAAGAAAAAATTGAAATAGACATTACAAAGAGATTTACCGAACCACTTACACTAAAGAATAAAGATATTGAATCAAAAGATTCATTAATTAAACAAGAAGAAGAAAAGAAAAAACAATTAGAAGGAATTGTAGAAGCAAATAAAAAAACTTTAATTGAAATAAATAATAGTTTAGAAGAAAAAGATCGTGAGATACTTAGTGCAAAAATAGATGGAAAATCTGCTCAAGAAATATTACAATTAGAAGCAGCGAAAACTGCTATTACTGCTAAAAAAACAAGTTTAGCTGCTGAAGTGGCTACACAAACTGCAAATATTGCTTTATCAAAAACAAAGATAGAAAAAACAACATCAGAGAAAACAATATTACTTAATGAAAAACAAAATTTGGAAACTAATCAAGAAAAAGATTCTAATTATTTGAAATATAAAAATAACCAGTTAGATATTGAAAAACAAAGACAGGAAGCTAGAGTAATGGTAAAAAATTTGGAATTAAAACAAGAAAGACTATCAAAATTAGAAAATTTACTTATAGAACATGAAAAAAGAATGGCACAAAAATTAGAGAAAAATACTAGTAGTACTGTATAAATAATTTTTTAATATTTTTTAATATTTTTTAATATTTTTTTAATATTTTCTCCATACTAATATTTTTTAATATTTTCTCCATACAATATAGTTATATGTATAATTACTATATTGAAAAGTAATATATAGAAATGTCAAAACAAAAAGCACAAAAAGCACCAAAAGCACCAAAAGGAGAAACAGTTGGTCAATTAGTTACACAATTTAATTCAAAACCAGTAAAGATAAACACACCAAAACCAGTAATAGTAACAGGTGTAAATGTTGGTAAATTAAGTGAAGGATTTAAACCAAAACCAGTTGGAAATGCAGTACCACATACGAAAAAAAATGGTTCATCAAATGGAACTAAAAAATCAAACGGAACAGAAGTAGTTGCGCCTAAAAAAAAATCAAACGAAACAGGAGGAACAGGAGGAACAGGAGGAACACCACCAAAAC